>Ga0207963_1000002_pt1 | contig 98264 bp, 93 predicted proteins | sample Knorr_S15_td_NAD_FD_185604 | JGI IMG/M metagenome (GOLD analysis project Ga0207963, IMG submission 185604) | Marine microbial communities from Southern Atlantic Ocean transect - Knorr_S15_td_NADW_ad_2500m_LV_A (SPAdes) (version 2) | ecosystem: Environmental > Aquatic > Marine > Oceanic | place...
CCACCGGCTTACTGGGGCTGGTACTCGGCCTTGTGGTCGGCAGTTTTCTCAACGTGGTGATCATTCGCCTGCCGCCGCGCCTTGCCTATCAGTGGCAACCCGCTGAAGCAGTCTCAGACCCTTCCCAGGTCAGTGCGAAACCACCACCAGGCATTGTGCTGGGACGATCTCGTTGCCCGACGTGCAATCATGTCATTCGCTGGTGGGAAAATATACCGGTACTGGGCTTCTTGATCCTGCGTGGGCGATGCTCGAGCTGCCAGGCCCAGATTTCGATCCGATATCCGGCAGTCGAGGCATTCACTGCAGCTGTGACACTGGTCGTCATGTGGCGCTTTGGCGTCAGCTCAGTGCTTGTTCCGGCTCTAATCTTCAGCTGGACTCTGATCGCACTGACGTTTATCGATGTCGATCATTTTCTGCTGCCCGATGTCATGACCCTGCCGCTGCTCTGGCTCGGGCTCCTGGTCAATCTTGCAGGCGGATTCTGCGACATTCATTCGGCGGTCATCGGTGCTGTCGCGGGTTATCTGTCCCTGTGGTTCGTCTATCACCTATACCGGTTCATCACGGGGCGTACCGGATTCGGCCACGGTGACTTCAAGCTGCTGGCGACCCTTGGTGCCTGGCTCGGCTGGCAGATGCTGCCTCTGGTCATCCTGCTGGCATCGGTGGTCGGTGCTGCAGTCGGCATCAGCATGATCACAGCAGGCCGACTGAACAGCCGCCAGCCACTGCCTTTCGGACCTTACCTTGCAGGAGCTGGCTTTATAGCGATGCTCTTTGGCCAACAACTGGTCAATGGTTATCTCCGGTTTACTGGTCTGGGTTGAGATCGCGATGCTGAGGATTGCATTAACAGGTGGCATCGGATCGGGTAAGACAACAGTCAGTGATTACTTCCGGAAACTGGGCGTACCGGTGATTGATGCTGACGAGACTTCACATGAGATGACACAGGCTGGAGAACCGGCTGTCCAGAAGATCGTGGACGTTTTTGGTGACTCGGTGCTTGATCGTGACGGCAACCTCGACCGGACCGCCTTGAGAAACATAGTGTTTGGTGATCCCGAATCCCGTAAGCAACTGGAATCGATCCTCCACCCCGAGATCCGGCGGCGAATGAATGAGGCGGCAAGCCGTACCCAATCACCCTACTGCCTGTTTTCGATCCCGCTTCTTATTGAAACCAGTCAACACGCGAGTTACGACCGGATACTGGTGATCGAAGCATCCGAGGACCGGCGCAGAACCTGGATACAGGCACGAAGCGACCTCACAGAAAGCGAGATCACCGCCATATTGTCGGCGCAGGTTTCAGACGAACAACGGCGACGTGCAGCCGATGATCTGCTGATTAATGACGGCGGGATCGATGACCTTCATGCCCGAATCGACCGCCTGCACCAACGTTACCTGGCACTCGCCAGGGGGCCAGAACAATCGAACGATTAGTTCGTGGCCAACGGAATCTGGGCCCGTACAGCACTACACCCAGGGTATCAGGTCCGGTATTCCGCGTTTATCCGAATGTACTCGTGGGTCAGGTCACAGGTCCAGACTCGCGCACGACCACGCCCCAATCCCAGATTCACACTGATCTGAACATGGCTTCCCTGCAGGTGCTGATCCACGATTGACTCGGTATAACCGGCAACACGCTGTCCCCGGTGAGCGATCAGGACACCACCCATTGAGACACTCAGAAGTTGCTGGTCAACCCGAGCATCGGACTTGCCAACTGCCATGACGATGCGACCCCAGTTCGCATCTTCCCCTGCAATGGCCGTCTTAACCAGCGGCGACTCAGCAATGGAGAGGCCGACTTTGCGGGCAGCAGTATCCGAGGTGGCGCCCTCAACGTCGATGGTGATGAACTTGCTCGCGCCTTCCCCATCTTTCACGACCTGCGTCGCCAGGTCCACATAAACCTCCAGCAGCGCCTGCTTGAAGTTTCTCAGTGCTCGATCCGATATGCTTTCAGGCTCCGCGTTACGCGCCTGGCCCGTTGCTGCCAGTACTGCAGTGTCACTGGTCGAGGTATCGCTATCGACAGTAATGCAGTTAAAAGAACGGTCAACAGCTGCGCGGTGTACAGATCTCAGTACAGCGGCTGGAATGCGTGCATCCGTAAATACAAAAGCCAGCATCGTTGCCATGTCGGGGGCGATCATACCGGAGCCTTTTGCAATGCCCGCAATCGTGATTTCGGTATCACCGATCCGGCACCGGCGATAGGCACCTTTGGCAAACGTATCCGTCGTGGTAATCGCCCGGGCAGCCTGATACCAGGACGCATTTCCCAGATCCCTGACGAGTCTGGGAAACACAGTATCTATCCGATCCACCGGCAACGGCTCACCAATCACCCCGGTTGAGGCGACCAGTACCGCACCGGGACGGCAAGCCAGTGCCTTGGCAGTGCGCCGGGCAGACCACCTGACATCGCGCATACCTTGGCTACCCGTAAATGCATTGGCATTACCGCTGTTGACCAGCAGTGCACGGGCCCGACCTGAAGCGATGCTGTCGCGGCACCAGGTCACCGGTGCCGATGCTGTACTGGAGCGGGTGAAGACCCCTGCAGCGGTCGTGCCCTGCGACAAGGCAACCAGTAGCAGGTCGTTACGGCGCCGATATTTGATCCCAGCAGCCACAACCGCCAGTCGAACACCTGCCACTTCCGGTATGCGGGGGAAACGCCGAGGCGCCAGCGGAGACTTGTAGACGTCAGGCAATCGGTCAACCCTCTCAGAAAAGCTTTGTAACTGTCACAACTTGCCGTGGCAATGTTTGTATTTTTTACCGGAACCGCAAGGACAGGGTGCGTTGCGGCCGACCTTGGGTCCACTACGGACAAAGGGCTGGGTCGTCACCGCAGCGGCCTGACCGGACTGCGGTGCCAAAGCATTCGGCTGGTGTTCCGGGTGCGGCGTAGGTAGAGGTTCAGCTGTGGCGCTGGGATGCAGGTATTCACGCCCATCTACGCCCTGACGGCGACGCTGCACCTCCAGCTCCTCAACTTCGGCCGAGGTCTGAATTTGGATCTTCGACAAAATCCCAATGGTCTCGTTCTTAACCCGGTCCAGTACCTCGGTAAACATCCCGAAGGCTTCGCGTTTGTACTCCTGTTTTGGGTTCTTCTGCGCATATCCCCGGAGTCCAATGCCCTGACGCAGGTGATCCATCTGGGCAAGGTGGTCCTTCCACTGTTCATCCAGAACCCGCAGCATAATGGCCTTCTCGAGGTGTCGGATGACCTCTTCACCCACACCGGCAGCCTTTTGCTCATAGGCACTGATTACTTCTGACTCGATTCGTTGGCGGAGTGTCTCCTCGTGAAGCGCGTCGTCTTCCGCCAGCCATTGACCAACGGGCATTGCCAGTCCAAAACGGGCCTCGACTTCCTTCTCAAGGCTCGGGATATCCCATTGCTCCTCCAGACTCTCGGGCGGTAGGTGAACATCGATCAGCTCATTGACAACTTCGGTACGTGCCATGCCAATGGTGTCGGAGATATCATCCACCTCCATCAACCGATTGCGCTGCTCGTAGATCACCTTTCTCTGCTCATTCGCGACGTCGTCATATTCCAGCAGTTGTTTTCGGGTATCAAAGTTTCGGCCCTCCACCTTCTTCTGAGAATTTTCAATTGCACGGGTCACCCAACTGTGTTCGATCGCCTCACCCTCTTCCATACCCATCTTCTCCATCAACCCGGATACGCGCTCCGAGCCAAAAATACGCATCAGATTATCTTCCATGGAAAGATAGTACCGGCTCGATCCCGGATCACCCTGGCGCCCGCAACGACCGCGAAGCTGATTGTCGACGCGGCGGGATTCATTGCGTTCAGTTCCTAGCACATGCAGACCGCCCGCCTTGACCACTTGTTCGTGGCGTTGCTGCCATTGCTCGCGAATCGACGCCCGGTCGGCTTCCCGGCCCTCATCTAGGTCGGAAAGTTCCATCTCCAGGTTACCGCCCAGAACGATGTCCGTTCCACGACCTGCCATATTCGTTGCGATTGTGACAGCGCCTGGCCGACCGGCCTGTGCAATGATTCGGGCCTCCTGCTCATGGTGTTTCGCGTTCAGGACCTCATGATCAATGCCAGACTGACGGAGAATTCCCGAAAGATACTCAGAAGTTTCGATGGAGGCAGTTCCCACCAGAACAGGCTGCTGCTTGTCGCGACAGTGCTCTATACCGCTGCAGATGGCTTTGAATTTTTCACCCTGAGTACGATAAACCAGATCTGGCTGATCATCGCGAATCATCAGCATGTTGGTCGGTATGACCATCACTTCAAGTCCATAAATCTGTTGAAATTCCACAGCTTCAGTATCTGCAGTACCCGTCATACCGGACAACTTATCGTACAACCTGAACAGATTCTGGAAAGTGATCGCTGCGAGGGTCTGGTTCTCGTGCTGGATTGGAACACCTTCTTTGGCTTCTACAGCCTGATGAAGGCCTTCCCCCCAACGCCTCCCTGCCATCATGCGTCCGGTGAACTCATCGATAATCACGATCTGACGGTCGCGAACGATGTAATCAACATCACGCTGAAACAAGGAGTGGGCACGCAGTGCTGCATACAGATGATGCACCAGACTGATGTTGCCAACGTCATAGAGACTCGACCCCTCGTCCAGCAACCCTGCTTCGAGCAGCAACGTTTCGGTGCTTTCGTGGCCATCTTCAGTCAGAAAGACCTGCTTGTTCTTCTCATCGACAGAGAAATCACCCGGACCCTCTTCTTCATGCTGCCGCACCAGTCGTGGGATGATCTGATTGATCTTCACATACAGATCAGTACTGTCTTCGGTCGAGCCCGATATGATCAATGGTGTTCTGGCCTCATCGACCAGGATGGAGTCCACTTCGTCTACGATGGCAAAATCGAGTGAACGCTGAACACGGTCTTCGATCCCGAATGCCATGTTGTCGCGTAGATAGTCAAAACCATACTCATTGTTGGTGCCGTAAACGATATCGCACGCGTAAGCACTTCGTTTAGACTCAGGGTCCTGCCCGGATACGATCACGCCCACTGTCAGACCTAGGAACTTGTAGATTTTCCCCATCCAGTCGGCATCACGGGCTGCGAGGTAGTCGTTCACTGTGACTACATGGACAGTCCCACCGCAGACAGCAGTCAGATACGCCGGCAGGGTTGCAACCAGGGTCTTGCCTTCACCCGTACGCATTTCTGCGATCTTGCCCTCGTACAGGACCATGCCACCGATCAACTGCACATCGAAGTGCCGCATATCCAGAGTACGTCTTGCCGTCTCACGCACAACCGCAAACACTTCCGACATCAGGTCTTCCGGGCTCTCACCTTCGCCAGAGCGCCGACGAAACTCATCGGTCTTGGCCGCCAGCTCACCATCATCAAGCCCGGCTATCTGCTCTTCTGCCGAATTAATCAGATCAACCATACGGCCCATTCGCTTTAGATTTCTCTGGTTGCGACTGCCGAAAATCTTTGTGGCAAATTTACCGAACATCAGAACAATATCTCCCGTGTCTGTGGGTACCAGATGAAAGTAATGATTCCGGCGATCTCAAACGGTCGGCTGGCAACCGGTTTCGTCCGTAACCGACCTGAAGGCATCTCTATCCCAGTTAAACTGATACTATTGGACAAATTTTATCATGAGCGAATCAACTTTCAGACCAGTAGGGGCTCTGGTGAAATCTGTGTCAGCATCCGCTGCAGCAGATCCCCGTGACGATACAGACAAAGCAACCCGATCCTGGCTGCTTACCGTCAGCGCCGACATCGCTGCACACACGCGGGTTGCACTAGAGGACAGCAAACTTGTCGTGTTTGCGGATTCACCGGTATGGGGACACGCTATCACCCTGCAAAAAAACACGATCATGGCCGAACTCAAGTCTCATGGTGTCGGTTGCGAGGAAATCACCGTCAAAGTCAGGCCCCCAGAGGCAGACCGGGTGCCGGTGATAACACCAAGAAAGCCCGAACCGATCGAATCTGCTTCAGCCTGCGCACTTGAGCAAAGTGCCCACACCGTAGCAACTCCCGGCCTGCGCAGGGTGCTGCACCGACTCAGTCAGCACCGGCAAACCGATAACTGAGCATTACACTTGATATCGCCCGGAAAACGACCCTGCTTAACCTCAGCGAGCGGATCATCGACCACGCCAGAGAGGTTTTCGTTTCTCGGCAAAAGCACGAACACCTTCAATCTGATCTTCACTGCTGTAGAGCCGATCAACTGTCGGGAAAGTTCGACCTGTGATTCCGTTCAGCGCATCCTGAAACCGCATATTCTCAGCTGCTCGTGCGACCTCCTTGATAGCCGCATAAACCAGTGGTGGACCCCGCGCTAAAGTCTCGGCAAGTTCCCGGGCCCGCGTCATCAACTCGGCAGCCGGTACGATATGATTTACCAACCCCCAGCGGTGTGCTTCACTGCTGTCAAGCCAGCGACCGGTGAACAGTAATTCCATGGCAATGTGGTAGGGAATCCGCTTGGGCAGCTTGAGCGTCGCGGCATCAGCAATTGTTCCCGAGTTGATTTCGGGCAGTGCAAAAGTCGCGTGATCGGCAGCGAGGATAATGTCAGCTGACAGCGCAAGCTCCAGCCCACCGCCACAACAAATACCGTTTACCGCAGCTACAACCGGCTTATTCAGGTCCGGCAACTCCTGCAGGCCGCCAAATCCTCCAACACCGTAATCACTGTCGACCGCCTCACCGTCTGCAGCCGCCTTAAGGTCCCAACCTGGGCAGAAAAACTTTTCGCCAGCACCGGTAATCACGGCAACCCGCAGATCGGGATCATCCCGAAAGGCCGCGAAGACTTCCCCCATCTGCCGACTGGTCGCGACGTCGATCGCGTTGGCTTTAGGTCGATTGAGGGTAACTTCCAGTACAGATGAACGCTTCTCAACATGAATTGGTGTATCCATCCTCGATTCAACTCCTTATGTTGGTGCTGGCCGCAAAACGGGCGGCCCGCTGCAACCGATCTGACTTAAATTAGACCGAATCTCGCCCGCCCGACAACGGCTTGTGTACCTGGTTTAACAGCACGTCAGCAGCCACTACGCCTTTCCCCGAAGGTCGAACCAGCAGCGGATTGATATCCAGCCCTGAAACAGGGTCAGTCGCCGATAGGATATGGCTGGACAGGGTCTCGAGACAATCAAGCAACGCAACCGTATCACCCCGACTTGTGCCGCGATACCCCTTAAGCAAGGGCATCACTCTGAGCTTTTCCAGGGCTGATTCAAATTCTGATCGCCGGGCGGGTAAGAGAACGATTTGTACATCCTGGAGCAATTCCACCAGAACACCACCGGTTCCCAGCATCATGCAAGGACCGACCTGTGGGTCGTGTTCAACGCCAATGATCAGTTCGGCCAGCGCATCAGTGATCATCTCCTCTACGATCAGCCTGTCATAGTAGGTAAGCAAGCGCTCAGCTGACTTTCTGAGTTGTTGTTCATCCAATACATTCAATGTAACAGCTGCCTGATCACTCTTATGCCTTAAGCTGGCGTCACAGGCTTTCACACAAACAGGAAATCCAATTTCACCAGCTGCCTCAACCGACTCATCGACACTTCGCACCAGTCGTCCCCGTGGAACAACCAGGCCCAACTCCGACAACCAGGCTTTTCCCTCCCACTCATCAACGATAAACGACCCTTGTCTGATTTTAGTGGTCACACCCGGCAGCATCAAAGGCGATGCCTGGCGCCAGAGATGTCCAATCCTGGCTGCAGCTTCGACCGCGTCCATTGCCTGTTCAATCCCGCATAATGGTGCGATACCGCGATCGATGAAGTCGCGAGCAGTATCTTCGGGCAAGTTTTCAGGCAAACTGGCCAATATCGCTGTCTGCTGCCCCGTGTCCTGTGCTGCTCTTTCGATTGCGCTCACGGCCGGATGCCATGTATCCCATTGACAGTTGTCCCGTCGAGGAAAGTCCAACACCAGCACCGACAAGTCAAAGCCACAACTGAGCATCGTACGATACGTCTGGTAAAGTTTTTCCTCATCATTCCAGTTAAACGTGTGGTAGTCGAGCGGGTTCGATACGGTTACCAGGTCTGTGAGGGTCTCCCTGACCTGCTGGTGCTGATCAGGGGAGAGCTCGGGGAAGCTGACATCTCGACTTTCTGCCGCGTCTGCCATCAGCATCGCCTCACCACCTGAACAACTCATGGAACATATGCGGCTACCGGACAGCGGCCCGTGTACATGAAGCAGTTTCAGGGTTTCAATCAGACTGTCCAATGAACGGACCCTGGCGATCCCCAGTCTGTCCAGAAGCGCATCGGCGACCCGGTCGGTACCTGCCAGTGAGGCGGTATGTGACAAAGCAAGCCCGGCGCCACGTGCACTCGAACCGGCCTTGATGGCCACCATCGGCAGGTGCCTGTCCCGCGCAAGTCTGCTTGCACGCTCGAGAGTCTGCACATCCCTAAATCCTTCTATGTGCAGTCCCACTGCGGTCACACGGTCATCGGCCACTACTGCTTCAATGGCATGCGCGACATCCGTCTGGGCCTGGTTTCCCAGCGCCAGAACATAGGCTATAGGCAGACCGCGGGTCTGCATGGTCAGGTTCAGCAGGATGTTACTGCTCTGGGTAAACAGCGCCACACCTCGCTTCACCCGCTGACCACCGTGCTGGTCGGGCCACAGCAATGCGCCATCTAAGTAATTGATCAGGCCATAGCAATTCGGCCCAAGGATCGGCATATTGCCAGCGGCCTGGACCAGTTCTGCCTGAAGCTGTTCACCGTCCTCACTTTCGCTGAATCCTGAGGCGTAGCAGACCGCACCGCCGCCATCAATCTTCCGTAGTTCAGCAACGATCTCGATGGTTTGCCGGCGGTTGACACCAATAAAACTAACGTCAGGCGCACCAGGCAGTTCACTGGTATCGCGATAGCAACGATGGCCTGCAACTTCGTTATGTCGCGGGTGTACCGGCCATATCTCTCCCTGGAAACCCAGACGCGTACACTGCCGCACCACCTCTGCGGCTTCTCGACCACCAAATACGGCGACAGTCTTGGGTCTAAAAAGACGTTCGAGATCGAAAGCGCTCTGCTCAGCTTCCAAATCGTCTAGTCCCAGCGAGGCCTCAGAATATCTCTCGAGATAATATGTCTTTGAATTTCGCTGGTACCTTCCCAGATTCGCTCAACGCGGGCGTCACGCCATATCCGCTCGAGCGGCAGGTCAGCCATCAGTCCCATGCCACCATGAATCTGGATCGCTTCATCAGCCACATAAGCCAGCATCTCGGTCGTATAGAGTTTTGCCATCGCGTAGTCTGAGTCAGTTGCACTACCCTGATCAGTTTTCCACGCACTCTTCAAGGTCAGAAGTTCAGCGGCTTCAAGACGCATTCGCATCTCCGCAATCTTGAACCCAACACCCTGGAAACGACCGATCGGCTGTCCAAACTGCTTTCTGTCTACAGCCCAGTCTATAGCAAGTTCCAATGCACGATGGGCACGGCCCAGGCACATTGCTGCCACCTGAAGCCGGGTCGCGCCAAGCCAGTCATTGGCAACCTCAAAACCTTGATGTTCATGACCCAGCATCTGCGATGCTGGAATCCGGCATTGATCGAATTCAAGAATACAGTTGTGGTAACCCCGGTGAGAGACACAGTGATAGCCCGGACGCACATTGAATCCTTGGGTCCCCTTGTCAACCAGAAACGCACTGATCAACTTTCTAGGTCCACGACTGGAGCTCTCTTCTCCCGTTGCCGCAAACAAAATAACAAAATCGGCGATATCAGCATGGCTGATAAAATGTTTAGTGCCAGTAATAACATAGTCGCCACCGTTCTGATCCGCTCTACAGGCCATTGAACGAAGATCGGATCCGGCGCCTGGCTCGGTCATCGCGAGACAATCGATTTTTTCACCCTTTATGCAGGGTAGAAGATACCGCTCTCTCTGCTCGCCAGTGCAAGCCTGCAGGATTTTGCTGGGCCGGCCAACAAGATACTGCAGTGCAAAATTAGCTCGGCCAAGCTCTCGTTCAAACAGAGTCAGCGACACGGCATCAAGTCCGCCACCGCCGAGCTCTGCGGGCATATTTGCAGCATAGAACCCCAGTTCAATGGCCTTACGAACAATCTCGTGGCGTAGCTCCGAAGATACCTGATCGGTTTTTTCGACTTCATCCTCGTGTGGGTACAGTTCCTGCTCGACGAAGCGGCGGGCGCTTTCGATCAGCATTTTCTGTTCTTCAGTAAGGGTAAATTCCACGCGTTGTAACTCCCACTGCACTAGAGCGATAACGGGCATTTGACCCGCGCAAGGTGATTCAGACAGCCGGCACTCCGGTAACCGCGCTGATGCTAGCGTAAGTCAACGTCATGCGCATCTGCGGTTCATCGGACCTGCAGCTGCCTGTCTGCAAGGATCTGCATCGAATGCCTGATGCGATGCAAGCCACAGGCGGTCAAATTCGACCCCTATCGCTACAGATTCAGGGCCTGACGGGGAAACTATTGAGAAACTGCAGGTCGGGTAAAACTGATAGGCGCACTTCGATCATCTTCAAACGAGACCAGTTCCCACGCCTCGGACTGTGCAACGAGCTCCTGAAGCAGTCTGTTGTTGAGACAGTGCCCAGACTTGTGTGCAGTAAACGATCCCACCAGTGGGTGACCCAGTAGATACAGATCTCCAATCGCATCGAGGATTTTATGTCGCACAAATTCGTCACCGTATCGAAGTCCTTCATCATTCAGGATGTGATACGCATCCATCACGATTGCATTATCGAGACTGCCGCCTCTTGCAAGTCCGGCATCCTGAAGTGCCTCGACATCCTGCAGAAAGCCGAAAGTACGGGCACGGCTGATCTCTTTCATGAAAGAGGTGGTCGAAAAATCAATGCTCGCACTCTGGCTAGATGACTTCAGGATTGGATGATCAAAATCAATACTGAAAGTCACTTTAAATCCTTCAAAAGGTTCAAAACGCGCCCATTTGTCACCGTCGTGCACCTCAATCACTTGTTTGATTCGGATGAATTGCTTAGGGACGTTTTGCTCCTGAATTCCTGCTGACTGGATCAGAAAGACAAAAGGAGCGGCACTGCCATCCATGATCGGAACTTCTGCTGCCGTTAGGTCGACCCATGCATTATCGACGGCAAGACCCGCAAAGGCAGACATCAGGTGCTCGACCGTTGACACGCGTGTTCCGCATGATTCAAGTGATGTAGACAACCGGGTATCGCCAACACGTTCCGGCGACGCATTAATCTCGACTACCGGGTCGAGGTCGATACGCCGGAACACGATACCGGTGCCCGCGGGTGCGGGGCGCAGTGTCAGATAAACCTTCTCGCCGGTATGCAAGCCAACGCCAGTTGCGCGAATGACATTTTTCAGGGTTCTTTGCCTGATCATGCGACCTGTTCCTGTGTTGTTATAGGGTCGCATTCAGCGCCCAAAAGGCAGATTTCAGACATGTTCTCAATGGTACATTAGTATTCCCTGACTGTGTACCTGTTTTACAATTTTTTTACCACTTTTTTTGCATTTTCGTCGATTTCTCCTAGATCGTTAATTTAATTGGGGTTTTACTCGGTCTGACGTCTCAGAAATGCCGGTATGTCCAGATAATCCATATCGACAGCGGCATTACCCTCGGCTAGACGAGGTGCCTGGGAACGGCGCCGAATGACCGTAGGGGTATCTAGATCCAGAATAGGTTCTTCTGCGGGTGCACTGTCGCTTGCATCTTCCCTCACCAGATGGATGTCGGGTCTCGCCGTACCATTACGGATGCCTGTCGCAACCATGGTGACCCGAAGGTCCCCTTCCATTTCGGGGTCTAGCGTGGTTCCGATCACCACCGTGGCATCTTCCGAGGCATAGTTATTCACCACCTCTCCAATGTGTGCATACTCATCAAGCGTCATGTCCGGACCTGCGGAAATGTTAACCAATAGTCCTCGTGCACCATAGATATCGACATCTTCAAGCAGCGGGCTTGATACTGCACCGTGCACGGCATCGATAGCTCGATCCGGCCCCGTTGCAGTAGCTGAGCCCATCATCGCCATGCCCATCTCCAACATCACAGTTTTGACGTCTGCAAAATCAACGTTGATCAATCCTGGACGTGTTATCAACTCTGAAATGCCCTGTACAGCATTGAATAGAACTTCGTTTGCTTTGGCAAAGGCGTCCAGTAAAGTCACCTGCCCCCCCATGACTTCCAGAATCCTCTCGTTGGGAATAATGATCAGTGAATCGACCAGCCCACCCAGTTCACTGATACCCCGGTCTGCCGCCTCTACGCGCTTTCGCCCCTCGAATTTGAACGGCCGAGTGACAATTGCAACCGTCAGAATGCCCTTCTCTCGTGCCAGCTGAGCAATCACAGGTGCAGCACCGGTACCCGTACCGCCACCCATGCCGGCTGTCAGAAAAATCATATCCGTGTTATCGAGCACCTCGGCTATCTTGTCCCGATCTTCAGTCGCAGCCTGCCTACCAACATCCGGGTCTGTTCCCGCACCCAGCCCTTTGGTCAGGTTCTCACCAAGCTGAAGAACTTTTGATACACCCGAGCGTCTGAGAGCCTGGGCATCAGTGTTGGCGTTAATAAACTCAACACCTTCGAGGTTTGCCGACAGCATGTGATCAACTGCATTACCGCCACCACCCCCAATTCCCAGCACCTTAATGACAGCCTGCTGGCCTGCAGTTTCCATCAGTTCAAACATGATTAAGCTCCTTTCGCCAAGGTTAAACGTTATTACTCAAGCAATAATTTCAACAGCCCGAAATTTCCAAGCCCCTATCTCCAAGTCATCGTAAATTCCTATACGTCTGGTTTACTCTTCCGTGAAATACTTACTGAACCAGCTTCTCATACGCTGGATCGGCTGATCTGCCCATCCAAATGCTTTGCTATGCACTTCAGGCCTGCTCTGATGTCGATGACCAAACAGCAGCAAGCCGATAGCAGTGGCGTAGATAGGACTTCTTACCACTTCACTCAGCGAACCGGTGTAGTGGGGGATGCCAAGCCGAACGGGTAACCGGAAGACTTCTTCTGCCAACTCAACCATACCTTCCATTTTTGAACTGCCGCCGGTCAACACAATCCCCGCTCCCAACAGGTCTTCGTATGCACTTCGACGCAACTCGTCTTTCACCAGCAGGAAAAGCTCTTCAGCACGTGGCTCTACGACGTCTACCAGCTGAGACAGAGCAAGCTTGCGCGGTGCGCGGTCGCCGACACTGGGTGTATCGATCAACTCTCCCTCCGGTGCCAGCCGTGCCAGTGCATAGGCAAACTTTATCTTGATCTCTTCGGCTGCCTGGGTTGGGGTCCGGAGGGCCACAGCTACATCGTTTGTGATCTGATCCCCCGCTATCGGCAGCACAGCAGTGTGTCTGACTGCACCCTCTGTGAATACCGCTATATCTGACGTACCGCCGCCAATATCCACCAGACAAACACCCAGTTCTTTCTCATCGGCATCGAGCACTGCATAGCTCGATGCCAGTTGCTCCAATACCAGATCATCCACTTCCAACCCGCAGCGTCGAATACACTTATCGATGTTTTGTACCGCGCTCAAAGCACCCGTAATAATGTGCACCTTGGTTTCCAGGCGCACCCCGCTCATCCCTATGGGTTCGCGTACGCCTTCCTGCCCGTCAATAATGAAATCTTGTGGCAAGATGTGTAATACCCGCTGATCATTGGGTATAGCTTGGGCACGGGCGGCTTCGATAACACGTTCGATATCAGCAACATCAACTTCTTTATCACGAATCGCGACAACCCCATGAGAATTCAGGCTGCTGATGTGGGCACCTGCTATGCCGGCGAATACTGAATTAATCCGACAGTCTGCCGTGAGTTCTGCTTCTTCTACCGCTTTCTGAATGGAATCGACCGTCGACTCGATGTTCGCCACGACACCCTTGCGGAGACCTTTGGAGATGTGCTGCCCCATACCGATAATCTCCAGGCTTGAGTCAGGCTGGACCCGACCGACAATCGCCACAACCTTGGATGTACCAATATCCAAACCGGCAAAGATGTTGTTTTCGCGGTTTTTGATCATCGCTGACTTACTCAGTTGTCCAACTGTCCATGGGCTGCCAGTTGAACCACACCGCTACCGCCGCCTCGCCACTGGATAGCAAAACCGCTGTCATAGCGCATGTCCACACGTTCAATGTCCGCCAGCCGGTCTTGCAAAAACGAATCGAACACCACAGCAAACTGATCGACCTTGCGTACCGGATCACCTCTGCCCACGACGATTTCCAGCTCGGCCGGGGTCTGCAGGGATGCCGATTGCAACACCACCATCCAGTCGCCAGCTTCATTGACAGATAAGTTCCTGACCTCCAGGCCAAGTGGGGTCAGACCTGATACCAGGTCGAGAAAGGCATCAATCACGGTATGTCGGTCAGCTGTTGGGCTACGCAAAACCGGTTGCAGAGTGATATTGGAATCTGGCGGCAGATTCACATAATCCTGAACCTCAAGGGCGCTGCCGTCAGTCGCATACCATAGCGCAATCGCACCGGCCTCCGTAATCGAGACTTCCAGTGTATCTGGCCAGTGCCTTCTCACCGCTGCCTGGTAGACACCTGGTAAACGAACAAGGGCGCTCTCGATTTCCTCAAGGTCGGCAGTAAAATAGTTGCCAATCAGTGCTAACCAAGCAGTCCGCTCGACCATCCGTGCATCCACGCGGGCCGAACTGCTGTGTACATCAATTCTTTCTATCGTGAAACGACCTGGCCGCATTAGTTGATCAACCAGAACAACGCCTGTCATTAAAAGTACAACCGTGATCGTGATCCACAAACTCGGTTTGTACATGGTCTTTTTCCGCTGGCCAATCATGGCGTCAGTTAATTCACCGTCTTGAGCGTTGGCTATACGATCAGAACTCATAACCGGTCTCCGACGATCCTGACTTCAGTTTCAAGGAGAATCCCGAACTTGACTTTAACCCGCGTTTGTATGCACTCAATGAGTTTCTCGATGTCCCCGGCACAGGCATTTCCGGAATTAATGATGAAATTGGCATGCTGATGGGAGACCATCGCACCACCGACCTTGAAGCCCTTCAGTCCAGCCTGATCAATCAGCCGTGCGGCATGATCCCCGGCAGGGTTGCGAAAGACGGAACCCGCACTGGATGCCTGAATCGGCTGTTTTGCCGAGCGTTCCACCAGTAATGACCGGATGCGCTGTCGACCCTTGTCTTCAGTACCGCGAGCAAGTTTCAGCGTCACACCCACAAACCAGTGGTCCGGCAATAACTCAACCCAGCGATAGCCCGTTTTGAAGACGCCGGCGGGATGCTGCTGAACCCTGCCATCACGGCTGATGAGTTCCACCTGGACGACGATATCCCAGATTTCGCTCCCGAACGCACCCGCATTCATTGCCAGAGCACCACCGAGCGTACCGGGTATACCGGCAAGAAACTCCGCACCGGCAAATCCTGCCCTTGCGCAAAATCGAGCCACCTTGGCACACGCCACACCGGCCTCTGCAACCACGCCGTGATCTTGCAGTTGTGTCAACTGAGACAAACCACCATGACAGCAGATCACGGCACCCCGGAATCCGCCATCCCGCACAAGCAGATTCGAACCCAGTCCAACCCACAATAAGGGCGTCTCCAGAGGAAGCACTTGGAGAAACTGAGAGAGGTCATTTCTGTCGCAAGGGCAAAAATAATAGTCAGCCTGTCCACCAACCCGCCAACTGGTATGCTGTGCCATCAGCTCATGGCGTCGAACTTCTCCCCGAACAGTTGGAAAATAGCGCGTTGAATTCATAGCTGCTGCTGGCGTCACTCGATGACACCCTCCAGACCACAACTCTGTTCTCCGACCAGTTTCCGCGCGACATGACCGATATTGCCCGCACCCAGGGTCAACACAACATCCCCCGGCTGAACAAGCTCTGGCAGTTTGTCCGGTAGCAAAAATACGTCTTCCAGATACACCGGGTCAACGCCACCGAGTGCGCGAATCCGCTCACACAACACAGGGCCGCTGGCAGAGGCAATCACCTCTTCGCCAGCTGGATAAACGCCAGTCACGACGAGCTGTGTTTCAGCAGCCAACAGAGCGGCAAACTCATCAAGCAGGTCGCGTGTACGGGTGTAACGGTGAGGCTGAAAAACCACGACCCGACGTCGATCCGGCCAGCACCCAGAAACCGCTTCAAGGGTGGCCGCGATTTCATTCGGGTGGTGTGCGTAATCGTCAACTACAACTGCGGAACCTCCTGCAACACTCAGCTCACCTAGAATCTCAAAGCGTCGATCTATACCCTGAAAATTCTTGAGCCCTTCCACAATGGATTCATGGCTTGCGCCCACCTTATCCGCGACAGCAATAGCAGCAAGCGCGTTCAGGACATTGTGTCGCCCGGCCAGTGCCAGATCTATCGGTAATCTGGCACCATCGGGTAGATGGACATGGAACATCATGTGAGAACCCTGCGGTCTGATCTCGCTGGCGTAATAATCTGCCCCCCGTTCAGTGCCGTACGTCAAGACTGGTTTTTTCAGCCTGACCCGCAGGTCGGCCACAATAGGATCATCAGCACACAGGATCGCTAGACCGTAAAAGGGAAGATGGGAAAGAAAATCAGCGAAGGTTGAGACGAGCCTGTCAAAGCTTCCACCATAGAAATCCATGTGATCGCTATCGATGTTGGTAACCACGGCGAGATACGGCTGTAAGTACAGAAAAGATGCATCGCTTTCGTCAGCCTCGGCAATAAGCCAGCGACCACTACCCAGCCGTGCATTACCGCTGACACTTTTTACCAGTCCACCCACAATAAATGTCGGATCCATGCCGGCAGCAGCCAGTACAGCGGCTATCAGGCTGGTCGTTGTGGTTTTACCGTGTGTACCGGCCACCGCAATTCCCTGCCGGAAACGCATCAGTTCCCCCAGCATTTCCGCACGTGGAATAACTGGGATGCCTGCATCTACCGCGGCTTTCACTTCAATGTTGTCTGTGCTGACAGCCGTAGATGTCACAACAACATCTGCTTGCGCAACACTGTCTGCACTGTGGCCGATGGTCACCTTTGCACCCATCTCCCGCAGTCGCTCTGTCACATCTGATTCAACCATGTCGGATCCTGTCACCCGGTAACCCAGATTGAGCATGACCGACCCTATTCCGCTCATACCAACCCCGCCAATTCCGACAAAATGTATCTGCTGAACGAACTCACGCACTGACTACCTCCAGACACTGTCCAGTCACACGGCCAATTGCGTCTGGGCGACCGAGCGCGCGCGCTTTCTGCGCGATCGAAAGCAGCCGCGATCGGTCGTCCTGAAACTTTCTCACCGTTAGCGCCAACAGATTGGCAGAGAACTCACTTTCTTCAAGTGCAATAGCAGCACCTTGCGACACCAGGTACTGTGCATTTATTTTTTGATGATTCCCCGCAGCGTAGGGATAGGGAACCAGTACAGCCGCCAGTCCTACCGCACAGATTTCGGCCACTGTCATGGCTCCGGCCCGGCAAACCACAAGATCGGCCTCGTAATAGGCTGCAGCCATGTCCTCTATGAATTCCCGTACATCCGCCTCGATGCCAAGCTCCCGGTAGCGCGCAAACAGTTCCTGGGCTCGGTCACGCCCACACTGATGTAGCAGTTTGGGACGCTGATCCGGCGTCAACTCAGCCATCGCTTCCGGTACGACCTGATTGAGTACCCGTGCGCCCTGGCTGCCGCCCACCACCAGTACGTGCAGAACGCGATCCTGCCGGTTGCCGTATCGCTCTTCTGGAATCGGTAAAGAAAGGATAGCTTCCCGAACCGGGTTACCCGTCCATTCGGCCCGCTGGCCAAGGCCAGGCGTATCGGGAAAACCGCACATCACGCGTCTTGCAATTGGCGCCAGCAGACGATTCGTAATACCAGCAGTTGCATTTGCTTCATGAATCAGCAGCGGCAGGCGCATCAACCAGGCCACCAGCCCACCCGGACCGGCTACAAATCCACCCATTCCAAGGACAGCAACCGGTTTGCGGCGGCTGATTGCGGCATAGACCTGCAGCATCGCCCTGATCAGCATTACGGGAGATCCGATTTTCCGGAGCCAACCGCTTCGCCGTACACCGTGAACATCGATCCATTCCATGTCGATTCCTTCACCCGGGACCACTGAAGACTCCAGTCCCGAGCGGGTACCCAGCCAAACAATACCAACGCCATGGTTCATCAGTGATTTCGCAACACTGAGCGCCGGATAGACATGTCCGCCAGTTCCACCGGCCATGATCAGGATCGTTTTCATCGTTTTGTACCAAGCGCCCGTTGGCTACATCGATCGACTGAGAGCAGAAGTCCGATCGCAAAACAACAACTGATCATGCTGCTGCCACCATAACTCATCAGCGGCAGCGTCAACCCTTTGGTGGGTATGACGCCCAGGTTCACAGCCAGATTCACCATTACCTGAAGCGTCAGCAACAGACCCAGCCCTTGGGCAACACGAGCCTGGAACATCTGTCCAGCCCGACCTGCCCGATCTGCAATTCGGAAGGCTCGCCAGCACAGAGTTACGTAGAGAGCGATAAGCACTGCGATTCCGACGAGGCCCAACTCTTCCCCAATTACCGCAACCAGAAAATCATTGCTGGCTTCAGGCAGATAAAACAGCTTCTGCACACTCGCACCTAACCCAACACCAAACCACTCACCACTCCCCAGTGCAATCAGTGCCTGAACCAACTGGTATCCACACCCGTAAGGTTCGGCAAATGGGTCGAGAAAGCACAGAACTCTTTGCAGCCTGTTGGGGTTAAAGAAGATTAGAACGCCCATCGCCACAAAACCTGCAAAAAATGCACCAAAGAAGTAGCTCAGGCGAATACCAGAAAGGAACAGCATGCCCAGTACAGTAACAAGGATAACTGCAGTGCTGCCATAGTCCGGCTCGAGCAGAAGTAACACCGCAATTCCACTGAAAACAAGCGCAGGTTCAATAATGTTGACCCTGAAAGTACTCAACTGAGACAACCTTCTTGCACAATGGTCTGCCAGATAAAGCACAGCCAGCACTTTAACAACCTCGGAAGGTTGAAACTGAAGGAGACCTATGGGAAACCAGCGGGTACTGCCGTTGACTTCCCGACCCAGCCCGGGTAACAGCAGCAACGCCAGCATTACAATCCCAATAACCATAAGCAGGCGACTGGATCGCTGCCAAATGTTCATGTCAATCTGGGACGCCAGATAGGCAACTACGATACCGAGCGCAATACTGAATACGTGTTTAAGTAACGGCACGATACTGGAATCAGAACCGTACGTGCCGAGCGTCGCGGAAAATACCATCACTGCGCTGAATCCGAGCAAGCCCAGCACCGACAAGATCAGGGTTCCATCCATAGCGATCTGAGAGCGTGGGCCTTTCTGATCGACGGTAAGGGTGATGCTCACCTCAGTTGCTCCTTGACCAGCTGCCGAAATGCCTCCCCCCGCTGCTGGAAGTCTTCAAACATGTCGAAGCTGGCACAGGCTGGGGATAAAACGACAGCATCACCTGGTTGTGCCCAGGATGCGGCCAACGAAACGGCATGCTCCAGATCGTCCGCCATCGTAAGCGGCACACGTCGACCAATAGCTGCCGCAACCTTATTGCGGTCTTCGCCAAAAAGGACGACCTGACGTGCATAACGTCTCACTGCATCGGCAAGAATCGAAAGATCGGCACCTTTAGACTGACCCCCGGCGATCAACACGACAGGACGGTTCATACCTTCCAGCGCAGCGACGGTGGCAGCAGGATTTGTACCCTTGGAATCATTTACCCAGATAATGTCGTCCCGATCATCTATAACTTCACAGCGGTGAGGCAACCCCTGGAACCCACGCAATGCCTCCAGCCCCGGAGCTGAAGTGGCACCGAACAAAGCCTCTGTCGATGCCAACGCTGCAAGTGCATTTGCCACGTTATGTGCTCCAGAGAGTTCAAGCTCAGCAACACTGACCAGATGATGGCCACCGCGTACCAGCCAAGAGTCACGTTCATCAGTGACCAGACCATAATCGTTCGGACCGGTCGGCTCGTCGAGCCCAAAAGTGATGTGCTGGGTATCGCTCTCCAGATCGAGAAGTTGGTGGATCGCATCATGGCGTCGAGTGATGACAACCGCTGCGCCCTGGGTGATTCGGGCTTTTGCCCTGGCATAGTCTTTCGCACTCTTATACCGGTCCATATGATCTTCGGCGATGTTGAGTATGGCGGCACAGCGCGGATTCAAGGTCGAAGTAGTTTCGAGCTGAAAGCTGGACAACTCCAGCACATAGCAGTCAGGTTGTGGTTCAGCCAGCAACTCGAGTGCAGGGCGGCCAATATTTCCGCCGACCAGAACATTCCGACCGGCAGCCTCAGCCAGGCGGCCGATCAGTGTCGTAACTGTGCTTTTCCCGTTTGACCCCGTTACGGCAATCACCGGTGCCGTACAGTCCCGTGCAAAAAGTTCAATATCACCAACCACTTCAACGCCTGCATTGATGGCTTCGAGCACAGCCGGTTCAGTCAGGGCAACCCCGGGGCTCATGACCAGCAGATCGGTATCTTTTGCAACTGCCGTGTCGAGCGACCCCGCGTGCAAATCAATATGTGGGTAGAACCGTGACAACGTCTCCAGATAGGGCGGTTCTGCGCGGGTATCCATCACGGTCAATGACACACCCAGGCTATCCAGGTAGCGAATGCAAGAGAGTCCGGTAACACCCAGACCAACGACGACAGCCCGACCTGGATTTTTGTCTGTTGAGACAGTGTTAGCAGCCCGATTCATCGCAGCAGTGGCTACCTGATCTTCAGCGTCGCCAGTCCGATCAGGACCAGAATCAGGCTGATAATCCAGAAACGAACGATGATTTTTGGTTCTTCCCAGCCCTTCAGTTCGAAGTGGTGGTGCAGCGGTGCCATCCGAAACAGTCGACGACCGGTAATCTTGAAAGAAATCACCTGCAGGATAACTGACAAGGTTTCAATGACGAAAATACCCCCCATGATTGCCAGCACGATCTCCTGGCGGACAATAACCGCAACGGTTCCAAGGGCAGCGCCGATGGCCAGTGCACCCACATCACCCATAAACACCTGTGCCGGATAGGTGTTAAACCAGAGGAACCCAAGACCTGCGCCCATCAAAGCTGAGCAGAATACGAGCAACTCACCAGCACCCGATATATGTGGGATGCCTAGATAGCCAGAAAAAATTGCGTGACCGGTGAGGTAGGCAAAAACGCCCAGGCCACCTGCTACGAGCACGCTGGGCAGGATCGCCAAACCGTCCAGACCATCAGTTAGATTCACCGCATTACTGCTGCCAACGATCACAAACCATGCAAGCAGCACGTAGCCCAGTCCCAGATTGACTGCCACTGACTTAAACAACGGAACGATGAGTTGCGTTTCAACCGGACTTTGTGCCATCGCAAAAAGCATGCTGGCAGCACCGGCAGCTACGATACTTTGCCAGAAAAACTTCTGTCGCTTAGACAGTCCTCGCCCCTCATCTCCTCTGAGTTTGCCCCGATCATCAATCCAGCCAATTAATCCAAACCCAACACATGCAAACAACGTGATCCAGACAAAACGGTTGCTGAGGTCTGACCATAGCAGGGTCGCGATGACCGTCGCCACCAGTATCAGTGCGCCACCCATGGTCGGAGTGCCCGACTTGTGTTGATGCGACGTTGGACCATCCTCCCGAATTGTCTCTCCGATCCTCAGATCGTTCAGCTTGCGGATAAGTAACGGACCAATGACAAAGCTCATCACCAGAGCTGTTAAGATGCCGCAGATGGCTCGAAATGTGAGGTAGCGGAAAACATTCAGCCCGCTGTACTCGGTCGCCAAGATCTCGAACAGACCTTTGAGCATCAGGCGTACCCGTTTGATCCTGTCTGGATCAACGCATTCACGATATTCTCCATGTGAGATGAGAGAGAGCCCTTCACCAACACGGTGAGTTCGGGAGCGAGCAGTTCGTGAACGGCAGCAATCAGACTCTCTTGTTTTTCAAAATGGCGGGCATGCGTGCCAAATTCCTCTGCCGCACAACGCGCGAGACCACCGGTCGTCAACAGGTCATCTATCCCCGCTTCCCTGGCAGCCCGACCGGCAGCCTGGTGCAGACCCTCCGCCTGGTCCCCGAGTTCGGCCATATCTCCAAGCACCAAAATCCTTCTTCCTGGACGGGCAGCAAGCACATGGATTGCCGCTTCGAGAGATGCCGGATTCGCGTTGTAGGTGTCGTCTATCAACTGTGCGCCGGCCTGTGCCTGCTTTTGTTCAAGTCGACGCCGAACGGGCCGTACTTTTTCCATACCAGCACAGATCTGCTCAGTGCTGCAGCCAACAGACCATGCTGCGGCCACCGCCGCCAATGCGTTGCGTGCATTGTGTCGACCGAGCAGGCTCAATTGAAACTCCAGCCGGTCATCGGGAAGGCTGACTTCAAGCAGGAGTTTGTCACCGACTGTAGTGGAGTCGCCCCGGATATCAGCTTCACTCTCCAAAGCAAAAGTGACACTCCTGAAATGACGGGCACGGGCCAGCCAATAAGCCGCAAATCGATCATCGGTATTAATGACTACGGCACCACTGCGGTCGAGTCCATTTAATATTTCTGCCTTTGCCCGGGCAACGCCAGTAACATCGCGTAAACCTTCCAGATGTGCCGAAGCTGCGTTAGTAATCACGGCTACCGATGGCCTGGCAATTCGCGAGAGGTAGTCGATCTCACCTGGCTGGTTCATGCCAAGCTCCAGAACCGCATGACGATGGTCTTCGCGTAAGCCCAATAAGGTGAGGGGCATCCCGATGTTATTGTTGAAGTTGGCACGGGGCGAGAGCACCGGACCGCCTTCACTCAGTATCGACGTAATCATCTCGCGGACAGTTGTCTTCCCGTTGCTGCCGGTTACGGCCACAACGGGCAGGTTGAACTGGCACCGCCAGTACGCAGCAAGACGCCCAAGTGATAGCGTGGTGTCCCCAACTACCAGAGTGGGCAGGTCGATTTCCAGCTCTTGACTGGCCATGGCAGCCACTGCACCCGAGTTCTTGGCTTGCGCAACAAACTCATGGCCGTCGAAATTTTCACCCTTGAGTGCAACAAACAACTCGCCACCACTCAGTTCGCGACTGTCCGTCACGACTCGTTCGAAATCAACATCATTGCCGACAATTCGTCCCTCGACAGCTGATGCAGCTGTTAGCAGATTCATCACTTATTTACCTCCAGCAGTTGCCTAACGGTGTCCTGATCACTGAAAAATTTCACATCTGAGCCGACGATCTGTTTCAACTCATGCCCTTTACCTGCAATGAGCACCACATCCTTTTTATCAGCACATTTCAGTGCGATCTGTATTGCCTTTTTGCGGTCTGGTTGTACTGCGCTGGGCTCACGGGTCATGCCAGACTGGATGTCTTCGAGTATCTGCACGGGGTCCTCTCCCCTCGGGTTGTCACTGGTGAGCACAACGTGGTCGGCACAAGACTCGGCAATAGCACCCATGAGTGGCCTTTTCCCCGGATCCCGCTCCCCGCCGCAACCGAATACACACCACACCCGGCCAGCCGCATTAACTCGTGCCGCCTTGAGAGCCTGTTCCAGAGCAGATGGTGTATGAGCATAGTCAACGATAACCCGTGGCCCTTGTCGATTGTGTTCGACCAACTCCATGCGACCAGGTACCGACTGTAGACGCGGCATAATCTCAGATATACCGGTTGGCGTGAACTCCAGAGCAAGCAGTGTGCTCACGACTGCGACCGTGTTCATGACGTTGAACTCACCCAGGAGCGGGCTGTGAAAACCGATCTCGCCGACGGGAGAACTCAGAGTCAAGTCGTATCCTCCCGGCACCACGTGCATCCCCAGAGGATACACGTCGGCGTTATCGTTCATTCCATAGGTCCAAACCCTGGCCGATAGACCAGCAACAGCGAATTTAGCGCCCCACGGATCATCAGCATTGATAATCGCTGTACGCAACCCGCCGGTCCGGAACAGGAGCAGTTTTGCCGCTGCGTACGCTTCCATGTTTTGGTGATAATCGAGATGGTCTCGGCTGAGATTGGTGAATACGGCCGCATCAAACTCGACGCCCCTGACTCGACCCTGATCAAGTGCATGAGACGACACTTCGATACAGACGCTGTCGGCGCCTTTTTGCAAGAGATCCGCCAGTTTAGCCTGCAGGGTGACCGCATCCGGTGTGGTCAGACTTTGTGGCTGAAGTGCCCCGACGAGACCGGATCCAACGGTGCCGATGAACCCTGTCCGATGACCCAGACAGGTGAGCGCTTGTGCCAACAGACCCGCACAGGTGGTTTTCCCGTTGGTACCCGTTAAGCCGATGACACAAAGTGCCCGGGATGGAAATCCATAGAATCGGCTCGCAATCTGACCGATGTGCTGGCGGAGACCGTCTATCGGGAAAGCAGGCACTGCACAGTCTTGTCGATTCCATCCACCCGATTCGTAAAGAACAGCGGCCGCACCTGCACTGACCGCCTGGTCGATGTAACCGCGCCCATCGGTCTGGTTACCGGGCAGGCCTACAAAGACCTGCCCGGGCTGCACATGACGAGAGTCCAAGGAAATACCTGAAATCTCGATGTCAGCCTCGACCGGAACATCTGTTACGCCACCAATCAGTGTTCCCAGTGCACAGGGTTTCTGTGATGCCGAAGTCATCATGCGCCCGTTCTCAAGTCGCTGCTGCGGGCTACAATTTCGAGTGTCGATTTGAGCGCGTCTGGTGCAACTCGATGTAATCGTAAAGCGTCGGCCATAATATGCCCGAAGGCCGGTGCTGCGACCTCACCCCCGAAATGTTTGCCACCTTTGGGATCGTCAATCATCACGACTAGAACAAAGCGCGGATCAGACACCGGTGCAAAACCGGCAATCAAAGACCGATAACGATCCTTTTCATAGCCGCCACCAGGCTTGATTTTGTGTACCGTACCGGTCTTACCCGCCACCCGGTAATTCGGTACCACCGCCCGGGTCGCTGTGCCCTCGGAGACAACCCGTTCGAGCATCGCGGTGATCTGGCGGGCGACATCAGCAGGAAGCACCCTTATGCCGGGTTGAGTTTTGGCATCCAGGCGTATGGTTACCGGCACCAGCATCCCCTCGGTGGCAATTACCCCATAAGCCCGGGCCAGCTGCAGCAATGTTGTTGACAGGCCATATCCAAAAGACAGCCAGGCATGATCCACCGGGAGCCAGCGTTCCCTATTCAACAACCGCCCCGACTGTTCACCTGGCAGTTCAATCCCAGTAATGTGGCCGAATCCTACGGTACTCAAAGTGTTGTACAGCGCCTCAGGCGCCATTTCCAATGCTACTTTTGCTGTACCGACATTACTTGATTTGATCAACACTTCCGCAAAACTGAGATCTCCATAATCCCGGATGTCCCGAATACGACGACCGCCCACATAATGCACACCAGGACCGGTCATAATTCTGCTGTCAGGGGTGAACACACCCTGGGCGAGGGCTAAAGACAAGGTAAATGGTTTTATCGTTGAACCCGGTTCAAATACATCCGTGACTGCACGGTTCTTAAAGTGCCCAGCTGTGATGTCCTCCCGGTCATTGGGGTTGAAATCCGGCAGGTTGACCATCGCCAGCACCTCACCGGTGTCGCAATTGAGCATGACGGCAGAACCACCAGCTGCCTGGTTCTGTAGGACGGCTTTGCGCAGATGTCTGCGCATTGCCGCCTGAATCCTAAGATCGAGACTCAGAAGCAGATTCCGACCATGGTGCACGGGTCGAACACTCTCAACATCTTCAACAACACGGTGGCGGGCATCAATCAGAACCCGTTTCTGACCCTCTACACCCGCCAGGTGATTGTCAAAAGACCGCTCTATGCCTTCCTGTCCGTGGTCATCGATGTCCGTAAATCCAACAATGTGTCCAGCCAGAGCTCCGGCCGGGTAGTAACGGCCATATTCCCTCTGGGTAGCGACACCGCGGATACCCAGCTGTTGAATCTGCTGCGCTCTGTCTGGTGGGAGATGCCGACGGAGATAGACGAATTTCTTGTTGGCCAGCAGATCTAATCTGCTGGTGATCTGCTTGAGGGGGATATTCAACGCAGCAGCGAGCCGTTCGAGGTCAGGTCCGGCTTTTCTAAGTTCTCGGGGATCTGCTGTAATCGCGTCCAGTGGTGTACTGACGGCCAGGATCTCACCCTGCCTGTCCATGATCACACCCCGCACCGGTTTAACTGGAAGCGTTCTGATCTGTCTGATTTCTCCCTCACTTCGCAGTTGACTGCTCTCAAGCACCTGGACCTGAAATGCTCTGGCAAACAATCCTATGAACCCAAGCAACATCACTGCAAAGCAGATCCAGTGTCGCCGGGGGTAGAATTTCTGCAGCTTTTGAGGCAATTGGCTCATCTTGAACTCTCAAGTCGCAAAACGACGGTGTCCTGCGGGTCTGGGGGCACCATGCCCAGTTTGTGCCGGGCCTCGAATGCAATCAGGCTGTGTAGCGACCAGGTCGCCTGCTCCAGTTGAAGTTTTCCCCATTCGTCGTTAAGACGATCACGCTGAATTTCTGCATCCCTGACCTCAAGAAACACTTGTCGATTTTCATGTCGAATCAACACTGTGCTCAATGCACTGCCAACCACCGCAACGACAAGACCGATCAGTATCTTCATGAGTCTGCGTTTGCGGTTTTTTCAGCCGCCCTGAGTACGGCACTGCGGGCGCGAGGATTGGCCTCAACCTCCTGCTTGCCAGGCCTAAGTGGCTTACTCAATATTTTCACAGCAGGCCGAATCTGATCATGGGTAACCGGCAGGTCCGGCGGATAAGGATCACCGCTGGCAGACTGGCGCAGGAACTGCTTGACTGCACGATGTTCGAGGGAATGAAAACTGATCACGACCAGACGGCCGCCGGGTTCAAGAACACTCAGTGCCTGTGGCAATACTGACTTCAGCTCACCGAGCTCCTGATTGACCTGCATCCTGATCGCTTGAAAAGTCCGGGTTGCTGGGTGCTTGCCCGGTTCTCGGGTCGGTACCGCGCGTGCTACGATGTCAGCGAGTTCTACCGTGCGCGACAGCGGCTGACTGGTCCGCGCAGCAACAACGGCTCGAGCAATTCTTCTTGAATAGCGCTCCTCGCCAAGCTCGCGCAGGCAATTTCGGAGCTGTAGTTCAGTGACTGCATTCAACCAGTCTGCGGCAGACTGACCCATATCCGGGTTCATACGCATATCCAGTGGGCCGTCACCATTGAAACTGAAACCACGTTCATGACTGTCGAGCTGTGGAGACGATACACCAAGATCGAGTACAAGCCCTGTCACCCGGTGAACAAGCCCGTGGGAGTTAACCATTTCGAACAGTTCAGAAAACGACGCCTGCACAAACGTCAGCCGGCTTTCGGTCTCAGACATTTGCTTCGCACAGCGACAGGCTTCCGGGTCTCGATCGATTGCAAGAACTCGTCCGGCCGGACCTAGATAACTCAGAATAGCTCGGGTATGACCTCCACGGCCAAATGTCGCATCGACATAGGTACCGTCGGTTTGGACGTTAAGCGCCTGCACGACCTCTCTCGTCATGACCGGCTCGTGTCCGTTGACTGACATGTGCCGGTGAGTTGTCTAGAGCGAGAGCGACTCAAGCTCAATGGGAAGCTGCCGATCCTCGGGCTGCTTCAACAGCCATTCATCGCACTTCACTTTCCAAAGGCCTTCATCCCAGATCTCAAACTTATTTCCCTGTCCGATCAATACAATGTGTTTTTCTAGACCTGCAAATTCCCTTAATGGCGCGGAGACGCGTATCCGTCCCCCGCTTGAAAGATCACAATCCGTGGCATAGCCGATCAAAAGCCGCTTCAACGCCTGTGCTAACGGATCGAAACTGGGTAACTCGACGACCTTTCTTTCGATCTGCTCCCACTCATCCTGGGGATACAACCAGAGACAGCGTTCCCCGGTGTTGTTAACCGTCAGCACGAACTGACCATCACAGCGCTCAGTAAGTACCTGACGGTATTTCGCGGGGACGGCAAACCGTCCTTTTTGATCCATGTTGAGGGAGCTTGCACCACGAAACATGTCATCTTCTACCTTAGCCTTTACTGCAAACCCAAGCCGCTGGTCTGGTCCACTGGTCAATTAATCAATTGGCGCTTACCGTGCAAAAAGAACGCCCGACCCCAAAAGGGGCCGGGCAATCACCAAAGGAGGATGAGGATGGATGGATATGCCGCCATCCACGGCAAACTGGTCGGGGTAATCAGGGTACCGGGATTGGTCGGCCCGTAGCCCGCAAGTTCTGCTGAATAACCCACGATTCTTTGTCAATTTTTACCTTTTTCACCACAATTACCCACTAATCGACACTCTGGCATCAATATCACGACCTGTCAACCCCCCGTAATTCAAAAAAATCATGGGCTTATCGCTGATTGGGCACTGTCGACGACCGCGAATTCAGCAGTGGCCACCCGTGGGTGACCGAGTACCGACGCCAGCTGTCAGTCCGTCAGTGTTGTATAACTACGACAGATGGCCCGTTAGACGGTAAAAACAAGGCCTACAGGCCCGGTGGGCGGGGGTGGGGAGCCGGCCTGTAAGCCGGGTTCTGTCGAGGGCGACCATTCATCTCGGTCACACGTCACCATGTAACTCTAGCGACCTACCCGAATCCGATGCGGGCCACACCATTGGATTCCTATTTGGTCTTGCTCCAGGTGGGGTTTACCCTGCCGTTCGTGTTGCCACCAACGCGGTGCGCTCTTACCGCACCATTTCACCCTTACCGCTCAACAGGTATTCACCTGCCGAGCAGGCGGTATATTTTCTGTGGCACTGTCCATCGACTCGCGCCGTCCAGACGTTATCTGGCACCCTGCCCTGTGGAGCCCGGACTTTCCTCCGCCACGCACCGCTAAACACCGTGTTCCGGTGGCTGCAGTCACGCGGCCGCGATCGCCCGGCCGACTCCCTGTGACAACATATTACTGCTGACACTTTATAGCAAGTTTGGGCGTCAGCCATCTGAGACATCCTGCTTGGTCAATGCCAGGATTTGGTCGTAATAATCGTTGCGACGACCGCCGAACAACTTGACGGCTGCCTGACTCGCTGTACCGGGTTGCAGATGTTCGGCGAGTATCGGCAAAACGTCGTCAGGACTCACTAAACGTTGGGCGACCGGGTCTTGGCAGCCCTCGACGATGATCACCAGTTCCCCCCTGACCGGATCATCATCGTTTTCAAAGCGCTCCGCCATTTCACCCAGTGTCGCCAGCACAGTCTCTTCAAAACGCTTTGTCAACTCCCGCAAAACCGAGACGCGCCGCACACCGCCCAGAACCCAGACCATGTCGGCAAGTGTCGCCTTTAAACGCCTCGGTGACTCGAAAAAGACCAGGGTACGGGGCTCCTGGGCCAGGTCTTGAAGCATCCTTCGCCTTGCAGACAATCGAGATGGCAGAAACCCTTCAAAGGCGAAACGATCTGTCGGTAGACCACACACAGCCAGTGCCGCTGTCACGGCACTGGCGCCGGGAACCGTCAGGACCGGCAGTCCTCGGGCCAAGCAATCTCGGACGAGCAGGTACCCCGGATCGCTGATCAGCGGTGTTCCAGCATCACTGACCAGCGCAATATTCTCACCACGCAGCAGAGAGTCGATGATCTGACGACTTCGCGCACGTTCATTGTGCTGGTGCAACGAGAACAGTCGTTTCGACACACCGATATGTTGAAGCAGAATCCGTGTGTGCCGCGTATCTTCGGCGGCGATCAGGTCCACCGATGTCAGAATCTCAGCTGCCCGGACAGTCAGATCACCCAGATTGCCGATCGGTGTCGCCACCACATACAGCGTACCAGATCTGGAAACGCTCATACCAGCGCAAGCCGCTGACTACATTCGACTGAACTGAATAACATTCTAGGTCTACCCGGTGACTGTGACTCAGGTTTTTAAAGTGTATCCGGTATACTGATTCGATGCCGCGATCTGGACTTGCTTACAAGGCACTGGGGCTGTGACAGCGCAATCCGGACACCTCCCAGGGTGCACCCCAGACCCGGCAGGTGGATAAGTGATTACACAATAGCCACATCAAGCGCCGACCACCTGGAAGTCATCACTGGTCTGAAGATATTGTCGCTGAATTCCTGCAACGGCAGGGCCTGGTACTGCTGTTGAGAAACTATCGCAGTCGAACGGGTGAAATCGACCTGATCATGATCGATGGCCAAACGCTCGTTTTTATAGAAGTCAAGCAACGTCGTGACAGCCAGTTTGGCCGACCCGAAGAAGCGGTCAGCAGGGCTAAACAGGCGAAACTGAGACGCACCGCAGCCAGCTATCTGCAGCGCCATGACAGGTTACAATCCAGGCCCTGTCGTTTTGATGTGGTTGCGATCACGGGCAGCCCACATGCGCCGGATTGTCGCTGGATTCAGAATGCCTTCCACTAAACCGCCCGCGACCATGACATCTCACTGAAACGCACTGGAGTGCCGTGGATTGTAGGCCGGAGCCAAGGCCTGTTACAGTTCGGTCTCAAACTTCTCCGTTGCCGGACCCACATCCCCTGAAATACCGTCTCCATGGATCCTGAACAAAAGATCAGACAACATTTCGAGACCAGCGCCGCGATCGCACTCAAGACCCAGGCCGCAATCGGTCTACAGGTGGTCGAAGCGGCGCGCCGGGTCGCCACCGTCTACGACAACGGCGGTAAGGTCCTGCTCTGCGGTAACGGGGGTTCGGCGAGCGACGCGCTGCACTTTTCCGCAGAATTGCTGTGCCGCTATGAAAAAGAACGCCAGCCGCTGGCCGCGATCGCCCTGCCGGCCGATACAGCTACACTCACCGCTGCGGGCAACGACTACGATTTCAGTCAAATTTTTGCCCGCCAGATCGGCGGTCTGGGCAGACCAAACGACGTATTGATCGTTTTCACGACCTCCGGCCAGAGCCCGAACATTCTTGAGGCCACCAAGGCTGCTGCATCTGCCGGACTCGGCGTCATCGCGCTGACCGGGCGGGACGGTGGTCCCCTGGCGGATCTGCTTGGCACGAATGATCTGGAACTGCGGGTTCCGGCCGACTCAACAGCCCGTATCCAGGAAGCCCACGGTATAATCATACACTGCATATGTGACCTTATTGACCTTCATATGACAGGAGAGACGAGGCTATGACACTGTCAGGCTGCACACCACCCCTAAAGAACGTTGGCCTGGGCCTGTTGCTGTTGGCCGGCTCATTCCTGGCCGGTGGCTGTGTTCCTGCCATAGGCTTACTGGCTGTTGATGTCGTACGAGACGAGCGGGAACCGCGCGCTTACTGGCAGGACAATAAGGCCGAAATGGACATACGGCTTTCAATCTACCGGACCAGCACGATTTCAGACACCAATGTCAGCGTCACGATCTGGAATGCCGTGGTGCTGCTGACTGGCGAAGTACCCGACCAGAGAGCCATCGACCGTATTCTGGACATTGCGAAGTCTCATCATTACACCCGCCAGATTGTGAATCGGATCGAGTTGGCTGGCCGGACCAATGCGGCCAGCCGTGTTAACGACAGCTGGCTGACTGGCCGCGTAAAAACTGCGCTGGTGGTATCGCGCACAGTGGATCCGACGCGCTTCAAAGTTGTTACCGAAAGGGCAAATGTCTATCTCATGGGCCTGGTCACCTCGGCTGAAGCAGCCGCGGCTGTGATGATCGTGCGCAGCGTTCCCGGTGTGGTGCGCGTTATCAAGGTATTTGAGTACATCTAATGCAGTAAGCTCAGGGCGTACAGGCGCCTGACCGGCCGTTGAATTCCAAGCACAAGATTTTTCAGAGCCGAGACCAGTTTCGGACACAACTGGACAAGGTCACGCGGCCGCTTGTCTTCACCAACGGCTGCTTCGATATTCTGCACCGGGGGCACGTTGATTACCTAGAGCAGGCGGCACAGTTGGGTGCTACATTGCTCGTAGCCGTGAACAGTGACGGGTCAATCCGAGCACTGGGCAAGGGTGAAGACCGGCCAATCAATTCGCTGGCCGACCGGCTGGCGGTACTGGCCGCGCTGAGTTCCGTCGACCTGGCGATCGGATTCGAGGAGGAGACGCCGCTGGAACTGATTCGCCTGTGCCGACCGGATTGGCTGGTCAAAGGCGGTGACTGGCCTGTTTCCGAGATTATCGGCGCCGATCTGGTACAGGATAATGGAGGAATGGTCCACACCATCCCTATCCGCTATCCCTGCTCAACCAGCACGCTGCTTAAAAAGATCCGCACCGAAAAACGTTGAGAACCCCACTCCGGGTCAGACGCTAGAGCCTGTCAGCAGCGCCCTGTAGTCCTGTGCATCAGATTCACTGAAGCAACACGCAACGATCCGCTCGAACTGACCCTGGTGCTGACACATCACGGAGACCGCAATTGCTGCAGCGTCTACCTTGGGATACCCGAATACACCCGTACTGATGGCCGGAAAAGCGATGGATGCCAGGCCGGCATCCAGCGCTAACGCGAAACAGTTCTCGTAGCAGCACTGCAACAGCGCCGCTTCCCCCGCGCTACCGCCTTTCCACACTGGACCAACGGTGTGAATGATCCAGGGTGGGACCAGCCCAAAGCCGGGAGTCAACCGCGCCTCCCCGGTCCTGCACCCGCCCAGTTTTGCACAGTAGGTCTTGAGTTCAGGCCCTGCTGCCTGGTGAATCGCACCATCAACACCCCCACCGCCCAGCAGTGTCTCATTGGCGGCATTAACCACGACCGATACGTCGAGCGTCGTGATATCAGCGATCATCACGTCGATCAACGATACATCCTCTTGGGGCGCATCAAGACCTATGGAAAGTCGCTAGCAGTCAGAAATATGTGACGCTCGCGTGTGCAGGTCAATCCGCATCACCATGGGTTCGAGTTCGGTCAGAGCTCGCCTATACACTCGGCGCTTGAACGACACGATCTGTTTCAGAGGCTGCCAGTAATCGACCCACCGCCATTCGTCAAACTCGGGGCGCTCGGCATGATCAAGGCAGACTTGATTGTCATCGGCCAGCATATGCAGCAGATACCACATTTGCTTCTGACCTCGAAACACCATTCCTTGAGAGCGAATGTAGGTTCGGGGTACATCATAGCGCAGCCATTCTTGTGTATGCCCAATCACGTCGACATGCTCAGGCAATAGGCCGACCTCTTCGTAGAGTTCGCGGTAGACGGCATCCAGCACTGATTCTCCCCTTTCGACCCCACCTTGGGGAAACTGCCAGCCGTCATGGCGGCTGCGTCGGGCCCAAAGCACCTGACTCCGACCATTACACAAAATGATCCCGACGTTAGGTCGATAACCATCTTTATCAATGGATTGATCGTCTGGCTGTTTCATCGAGTGTGCACCCAAAGACGACAATTGTTTCATGTTCGACGTTTCCAGACAATGTGGTCCGAACCTGCGTGAGCTGCCTTGAATGAAGGGCATCGCACCGCAGCAACTGCTCTGTCCTGCTGGCGAAAGAGGGCCTGATTCTGGGTGGAAACCGGGCATAGCGGGAGATAAACCTGACTACTTCAGATAATTATGCATCCGGGTACAAGTCATCGTAGCGGGCCTTGAACAGCGCTTCGAGTTCATCGATCACCTCGACCGCAGCGTGCCGCCCCAGAACATGGCGGGTCATGAGTGTAGTGGCTGCAGAAAAAACATTGTCACTGTCAAGCATCGGATAGGTTGTCGCCAGTCGTCGGATCGCCGCAATGACACTCTCTTCCACTGGTCTTGGCACCTGCAGGGGCTTCTCGGAAACCGGTGTGGCTGCAAAGGGATGCCGCTGCGATAGAAAATCAGCGAAATCGACGAGCGTACATCGGGCCGTCGGTGTCATTTGACGAAATGCCCTCAGAAGTGCCTGTTCAATATCAGCGCTCATAATTATCAGGTGGATGACTGATCTGGCATTGAGATTCAGACCACGTCAGTTGCTATTGTCAGCTTGTCCGCCCGTGAGACCAGCCGTATCACAATGGTCTTTTACAAATAAGAGAAATTCCTCCATCGCCCGCAGACGAAATTTCTGTCTCTGGTAAACAATCGTAAACGGCCGTTTGAGCGGAGGAGCCAAACTGGATTTCTCAAGCAGGCCCAGGCTGAGTTCCTTATCCAGCGTTGCGATCGACAAAATCGAAATTCCCAGACCTGCTGCGACTGCACTTTTGATCGACTCAGGACTGCCGAACTCCATCGCCAGGTTCACATCTGAGAACGACAGCTCGTTTTCAGTCAGATAGTCGGTGATAACCTGCCGTGTGCCAGACCCTTCCTCACGACTGATAAACGGATACTGCATGATCTCGTCAGGCCTGACAGGATCTGGTCCAGCTAGCGCGTGATTCGGCGGCATCACCAGTACCAGTTCATCCTGCCAACAGACTCGAGTGGCCAGATTCTTGTTGCCGATTGGACCTTCAACAATACCAATATCAATTTCGTTGTTTTCCACCATGTGGATAATACCGAGAGTGTTTGTGACTCTCAGACGCACCGTCACCTCCGGAAATTTCACCTGGTAGTCTCCGAGGACACCTGGTACCACATATTCACCAATAGTTGTGCTTGCGCCAATAATCAGGGGGCCCGAAACATCGCCCGTGAGTTTTCGTATCTCATTGTCCATTTCACTGTACTGCGCGATGATCCGGTCGCCATATGACTTCACCAGTTCACCTGCCGCGGTCAGTGCAATCCGGTTATGTGTTCGATCGAAAAGACGGGTATTGAAGTATTCCTCCAGCTGACGGATCTGGAATGTCACTGCCGGCTGCGTCATATGCAGCACGTCGGCAGCCTTGGTAAAACTCAACAGCCTGGCTACTGTTGTAAATACCTGCAATCTTCTGTCAGCCATAACAAAAGTACTTGTCTGGCATCAAGTGACAGCCTGCCTTGCGCCCTCATCCAGCACAAACTGGCGGAATGCCTGAGCTGTTGGCGAAAGCCGTTTACCACGCCGATTGCCAACGTACCAGCGGCGCATGATTGGCATTCCTTGGATATCCAAACGGATCAGTCGCTCGAGCGCGAGTTCAAGTTCGACGGTGTGTACAGAAACGATCGCCAGTCCCAGGCCGGCGTCGACACTCTGTTTGATAGTCTCATTCCCTGTCATTTCGATGGTTGCACTGGGAGCAAAAGATTCTTGATCGAAAAACCGTTCCATCGCGATACGGGTCCCAGACCCGGACTCGCGCACAACAAATGTTTCTTCATTTACCTCCTTCAAGGCTATTGAACGGTGCCCGGACAATGGATGATCGGGTCGCGCAATCATAATCAGGGGATTGTCCATAAAATCGTCCGCATCGAGATCCAGATCCTTAGGTGGCTTACCCATCAGGACGATATCGGGCTGATTGCCTTCAAGTTTTTCCAGCAGGGTTTCTCTGTTGGTCACATCAAGTGTGATTTGAACACTGGGGTGCAAACGGGCAAAAGTGGCGAGCAGTCGTGTGGCGAAATAGTTTACGGTAGAAGCAACGGCGATGCGCAGCCGGCCTGAATCCACACCTTTGAGTTCGTCCATTTCTTCCTGCGCGGAGACCAGGTGGCGCATGATGGTCTGCGCGTGGCGCAACATCGTTTCACCCGCTTGAGTCATGAATACGCGCTTACCAATCTGCTCGAACAGCGGCAATCCGACCGAATTTTCCAGCTGTTTAACCTGCATTGAAACTGCCGGCTGCGTGAGGTGGAGTTCTTCAGCCGCACGGGTATAACTCAGCTGGCGGGCGACGGCTTCGAAGACCTGCAACTGGCGAATGGTAATATGCATACTGGACCTTCCGGGCTGATTACCGAGATCCAGACCTCGGCCACTGAAATAAGTATAGCTTATTTATACTTCATCTCAGTGGCAGGAAAGCTGATGTAAGGCTTTACCCGTGGACAGGCCGATTTAGCGCTGATCGTCAGGCTTTCAGTTAGGCTTTTTGTCTGTTTTCAGTGACAACCTGCGTCAAAGCGCGCCGTTGGCAGGCCACTGTCCAGCACAGACCGAACAGTGGCAGAAGCACCCTTCAAACTTATTTCGACACCCCGGTGTAGCAGACACACTGGCGACCCTGCCTGGTACAGTAAGCAGCGGCGACATCAAACCACCCACTCTGCTTGTCATAGGCCATGTTGTCGGTTTGCACTCAGATCTTGCCTGGTACAACCCCGACGACTGTAACCCCGATACCGACACTGAAACAAACTTGCACGCGAAATCGGACTTTTCCAGATGAGCGGACAAGCGATACTCTGTCCATGACCACCGTCTGGCTAGATGTGGGTGCTGACACCGATCTTGAGCCGGGCGACATGAAAAGACTGGACATCGGCCGCGAGCCTGTACTACTTGCCAATGTCGAGGGGACAATCGTTGCTGTTGCCGATACCTGTACCCATGAAGACGCATCTCTCTCGGGTGGCGCACTCAATGGTGTTTTTGTTCGTTGCCCACTGCACGGCAGTAGATTCTGTCTGCTTGACGGCAAGGCTGTGGATGATCCTGCAGAGATCGACCTTGAGATTTTTTCTGTCAAGATCGAGCATGGGCGGATCCTGATACAAGTGCAGAGTTGATCCCGCCGGCTCAGTGTGCCTGAGTACCCGTGTCTCCAGAGAATCCGGCTCCAAACTCGCACAGTGCCTTCACCAGATGGTATCGATCCTCGACTACGGCAGCTTCGAGCAAGCCCTGCTTCTCACGCGGCGAAAAAGGCAGACTGCAGGCCAGTGTGTCGACCAACTCGTGCATTTCAAGCACTTCAAGAGACTTCCATTCAACACTTAAGTTCTGATGCTCGAGATAGACCTTTACCGAATCCAGGAGCAGCTTTTTTTCGAGTTGAATATCCTCAAGTACGGTGTCATGGGCAAAACGTTCCCAGCACACGTGTGCGCTTCGATAGCCGTGCCTGACTTCAAGTTCACTGCGGATATCAAACCGACAGACCCCGCCAAGCACAATCAGCAAGCGACCGTCGCGCGTCTCACTGAAACTGATAATTCGGCCGGCACATCCAGTTCGGTGTAGTTCCGGCTGTTCAGTGTCCGCACCAGGTAGGGGCTGGACCATGCCGATCAGACGCGCACCGGCCAGTGCATCCATCACCATATTCAGATAGCGAGGTTCGAAAATATTCAACGGGAGCTGTCCGTTCGGCAGCAGCAGTGCACCAGTCAACGGAAAAAGTGACAGCTCCTGGGGCAGATCCTCGAACTGAATTGCAAACGATCTGGTCATCGTAAATACCTCTACTTGATCTGCGATTGTAGCGTGAACGCTTGAAGATGCAGACCGTCCGGTAACAGTCTATGCCAGTATCGAGTTCGTAGATCGCAAAAGCATCTGTGGAAATTGATCACCATGATGTCTTGTATGATCTGCACCTGGCATCGGCACGTGGCTGGAGGACATTGAACCATGGCAGGTTTTGCTGTAATTGGTTTTGGCTCACTGATCTGGGATCTTGACGACCTGGCACCTCGCGTCGAGGGTCAATGGACGCTCTATGCCGGACCCCGGCTACCACTGGAGTTTTCACTCGTTTCGGCCAAGAGACGCCGCGGGCTTGCCCTGGTGATCGATCACGAACAGGGTCAGTCCTGTCCAAGCTGCATAATCAGTAGCCGGCGCAATACGATTGAAGCGGTAGTGCAGGACCTCGCTGCGCGGGAACGCACATCAGACCAGAAGATCGGTTTCATCGAACGTGATTCCGGGGCAGCCCGGTCATGTTCGGCAGCCACGCTGGCCAGCGTCCGGAACTGGCTGGTTAAATCTGACTATGCTGGTGCGGTCTGGACCGACGGTGTATCCAATTTCGAGTCTGTCCTGGGAGTCAAATTTTCGGTTGACGCGGCTACAGCTCACTTGCGCAGCCTCGAAGGCACATCTGCGGCAGAGGCAAAGCGGTACATTACACTGGCCCCGGGAAAGGTGGATACACCTCTGCGCCGCGCTTTAGCAGGACAGCCCTGGTGGATCGAACAGCTCTATTGAGTTCCGTGTCCAATACCCCCTCGACCCGAACTATCGACTACGTCGGTCGGTTCGCCCCTTCACCAACGGGGCCCCTTCACTTTGGTTCTCTGGTCGCGGCTGTCGGCAGTTTTGCTGATGCACTGCACTGTGACGGGACCTGGCTGGTTCGAATCGATGATGTCGACCAGACCCGCAGCATAGCTGGGATGACTCAGACCATACTTCGGCAGCTCGAATCGTTCGGTTTCCAATGGACGCAAGCACCGGTACGGCAAAGCGCACGGAAGGACCTGTATCTGGAAATCATCGAACAACTGCTCGCTGAAGATCATGCATTTGGATGTCGCTGCACCCGCCAGGATGTGCTCTCAGCCGGGATACGAGGTACAGCTGGACCGGTTTATCCCGGCACCTGCCGGCACAATCAGCTGCCCCCCGGTTCCTATCGTACGGTCCGGATCAAGGCCGGTTCGGCACCGATACGGTTCAACGACCGCATTGCCGGAGACCTGCTGCAGGACCTGCTTCACGACGTGGGTGATTTTGTGGTCAAGCGCGCAGACGGGTACGCGGCTTACCAGATAGCGGTTGTGGTCGACGACCATTTGGACGGCATCACCGACGTTGTTCGAGGTGCAGACCTGCTGGCCTCAACACCCCGTCAGATACACCTCCAGCACCTTCTTGGTTACTCCACTCCCCGCTATGCCCATCTGCCCCTGGTAGTGGACTCTAGCGGCAGAAAACTCAGCAAGCACGATCACGACCGCCCCGTCGACGTAGACAAAGCGTTGCATTCTCTAGTCGCCGCATGGCGGTTTCTTGGGCAGAAGATACCCCAGCATGACCTAGGGGATGTTGAAGAATTCTGGTCTTTCGCTGCCAACCACTGGTCTATTAAAGCGATCCCGGCTACTGGTCATTATTTCGAATCTGCCGAAACTCAAAAACCTTTGCTTTGAACCCGGCTTTGTTGCTCAGGCAGCTTTGCTGGCGACCACTGCCCCCAATGCCGCACTGGCGAGTCGCGCAGCAGGCGGATCGGCCCGACTGGTCAGAAGAATAGGCACATCGGCACCCAGCACGATGCCTGCCGCGCAGGCGCCCATGAAGTACACCATCATTTTAAACAGTGCGTTTCCTGCTTCGATTGTCGGCACAACAATAATATCTGCCGCACCGGCTACGACATGTGAGATACCTTTGAGACGCGCCGCCTTTTCAGACACGACGTTGTCAAATGCCAGTGGGCCATAAACGTCAGCAGCCATCTCCAGATCGGCACATCGCTTTGTGATTTCCTGGCAATCCACGGTTACCGACATGGCGGAGCTAATCTCTTCTGACGCTGCCAATAGAGCCACCTTGGGTCTGCCGTTCCCCAGTGCGTGGCTGAGGTCGACTGCATTCTGAATGATTGAGATTCTCGCCCTGACATCAGGTGCCACATTGACAGCGCCGTCGGTGATCATAAGTACACGGTCGCTGCCCAGCACGGTCATGTGAAAAACATGGGAGAGTCGTCGTCGACACCTCGGTCCGGTCCGGCGGCTGATCAGGGGTCGCATAAAGTTATCCGTGTGAATATGGCCTTTCATAACCATATGGACTTCGTTGGCGCGCGCCAATGACGCACCAGCCTCCCCCATGGCCTTCTCGTCAGGCGTGGAGATGATCTCGTGGTGGTTGATATCGAAACCGATTTCATCGCCTATTTGTGCAAGAATACCCGGTTCACCAATCAGTACAGGATCAATGATCCCGGCATCAACCGACGCACGTACGCTCTCTAAAACGACCCGAGCACCTGTTCCCACAATCGCTGTCTTAACCGGAGGACAATTCCTTGCCTTTTGCAGCAGATAGTCCGGGCATGTCACTACTTCGGGGCTCAGCACGTTATTCTCCTTCAATACCACCAGGGGTTGGCCCTGACGGTAAACTATCATATTCGCCAGCACACCGGACGCCTGCAATCCAGTGTTAGAACAAATTCCTGGGTTACCCTTTCTCCACAGACCGATGCCGAACACCGATAGCATAACGGGCTATCTGGAAAATGGGTTACCCATTTTTACCTTGTCCTTGTTCATGTCGCCCAGAGATATAGCGCTGACCCAAGATCCCCCGCACAGCGAATCAGACCACACCACCAACCCCCAAGATAATCAGCGTGGGCAATAGACAAATCAGCCGTATCATTTCAGGACAAGCCACGGCCGACGGTGCCGGGGTGCGCCTGCGACGATATATCGGTTCCGCTGAATTAGATCAGATTGACCCCTTTTTGCTATTGGACTTTTTTGAGTCCGATAATCCCAACGACTACATCGCCGGATTTCCGTCTCATCCCCATCGGGGGTTTGAAACAGTCACCTACCTTTTGGCTGGAAAAGTCAGGCACGAGGATAACGCAGGCCATGGCGGAATCATTGAGACTGGTGGGATCCAGTGGATGACTGCAGGCCGAGGCATCATCCATTCTGAAATGCCGGAACAGGAACATGGGCGGCTGGCCGGTTTCCAGCTCTGGGTTAACTTGCCTGCGACCGAGAAAATGTGTCCGCCCGCCTATCACGAGTACCCCGCCAGTGAGATCCCCACAGAAATTCGCGACAACGGCACCACATTGCGGGTCATTACCGGCGCCACCAGCGCCCAGACGATCGGACCAGTACAAGGCGTCGCGACGGACCCGGTCTACCTGGATGTGACCCTGCCCGCTGACTGCACCCTGACAGAGCCAATGCCAAATGGGCATACGGCTTTCATATTTGTCATCGATGGCGAGCTCACCCTGCCAGATGGCGAGAACACGCCGGCATTGCTGAGTGCTACCCAGCTTGGCACATTGAGTAACGGCGCCGCGGTCTGTGTTACAGCAGGTGATGCCGGTGCGCGGTTTCTTCTGGTCGCAGCGAAGCCCTTAAACGAACCCATAGCACGCTATGGCCCATTCGTCATGAATACCCGGCATGAAATTGAACAGGCTGTAGCCGACTACAATGCTGGACGGTTCTAGACCTGTCAATCGCTCCTCAGGACGATATTCCAGCAGTCGCGAGCACCTGAGAATCATCGCCTGCACCTAAACCCGACTGCCTGATGCCAACAGCATCCCCGCACCGCCCAGTTGCCGAACGGTGGGCCATACCGATGATCGCCGGCAGCTGTGTGCTGATATCTGTCAACGGCCTCGTAATCAGGAGCTTTGACTCCGCCAGTGACTGGCAGATCATCTTTTACCGACAGGCTTTCTTTATTGCTGGGCTGCTGCTGGTCCTGATACTCCAATACCGTTCGAGGCTACCAGGGATGTTTCGTCAGGTTGGGTGGGCTGGGATTGGCGCCGCCATATCACTCGGGCTTGCAAATCCAACCTTCATCATGGCGCTCAGTCATACGACCGTCGCCAGTGCCTTATTTACGATTAGCGCGTCGCCACTGATCACCGCCGTCTTGGCACGAATATTTCTTAAGGAACACATCTCGCGCCCAACGATGGTTGCCATTATCGTCGCGATGATTGGGATCAGTATCATGGTGAGCGACGGTATTCTGTCTGGCTCGATCTTCGGGAACCTGCTGGCTCTACTGTGCGCATTCTTTTTTTCGACCTTTGTGATCTTCCTGCGTGTCGGCAAAAACAGAAACATGCTTCCAGCCAGTGTCATGGGTGCGATCATCGGCGGGTTGATCGGGCTGGTCGGGTGTGAATTCGACTTTAGGGTATCTCTGCATGATCTCTCGCTCTTCTTTTTGTGGGGTGCAGTCATCGTCACAATAGTTCATTATTTCTTCACTCTCGGCTCTCGTTACATCACAGGCGCCGAAATTATGCTGATCACTTTGATCGAATTTACTCTGGGACCCATCTGGGTATGGCTGGTGTTTGGAGAACAACCGACGCGAATTGCTTTGATCGGAGGATTGATCGTACTCAGTGCAGTCGCAGCACGTGCTCTGCTCATGATGTATGAGGACCGAAGCACCCGTCACCTCAGCGCCACACGTCTTCCTTAGATATCTGCCAGGTGCCCTTATATCCCCATTGCAACATTCCAAAGGCAGCAGCGCAGATACCGACTAGATCTGTGTTCCAGGCACCTGCTTAGGAAAGTAATCTTCACAGTTGCCCTCTCGCAATACATCCCCCGTGGCGCAGTGCAGGCCACCGCCGAACGGATACGCATCGCGAAATTCCACCGGCAGCACATTGAATCCCAGGGCATCGAGCTGCTCAATCTGGTTCACTTCGCTGGCCTCGACAATCACTGTGTTGTGATCAAGTATCAGGACATTCATGGACAACCAGACGCTGGAATAGCACAGTGGCGGCGGTGAGTCGTGGGCCGGTTGTGCGGCGTCGATAATCTCCCAGTCATTGGCTTCAAAGATCTTTCGCTGCTTTTCCGGCAGTTTCCTGTTGGGATTATTCATCACCAAACCCGGCCTTAGCGGTACGAAAGTCGCGTCGATATGAATCGGGTAGGGGTCACCAGGAAAATTCACTGTATGAACCCGGTGTGCCGGATAATGTCGCTGCAGCCACTGCATTCCCCGCCGGTTGGTGGTCAGCCCGTGCTGGCAGAACAGGTCTTTGCCAATTCTCAGCACATCGGCGGCATCAAACAGCGGTTCGTGTTCGGTGGTCACGAAATCAAGGTTCGCGGTACGCTCGAGCCGTTCTTCAATGGTAATTTCCTCAAAATATCCTGCTTTATAAGCCTCATCAGCCAACCGGGGTCGTGGCGCCTGCTCCCAGCGAAATTCCGTATCTTCGTCGAAATATTTCTGCATCAGACTGTGGTAGGCCAGGTATTCCCAGAATCGGCAGCGAAATGACATCGGTGCCGAAAGAATTTCCTTACCAACGGTCAGCAGCACATCACGCGGTGGCATACAGCCAAAGGAGGAACCTGTCGAAAAATCCGGCGTCATGACAGCCTGGTTCCACTGAAGCGGTTGCGGACGATCGACCCGGACACCTCGAGACTCCAGCAGTGCAGCGAGGGTATTGAGCTGGACATTCGCACGCTCCACGGTCTGCTGGGGCCGCGGCCCCCACATCCCCCGCATGTCACTGTCTTCGGGAATTTTCGCTTCCGTTGCCGGTTCAGTCGGGGGGATACAGGTAAAATCTGCACGCCCCACAATAGCGTGTTTTAATGGATCGAAATCATTCCACGAACTGACGACCGTGTTTTCCATCTGTTGATCTCCCGTACAGTCACTGACTGGTCCAGTGATTTAAAAACCCAAAACTCTCAATCTGAGCCAACTATATAGCGATGTGTTCTGCTTCACCAGATTGATGATCACTCTTTCGGAACCCAGCAGCGGGGCCTTGCAGCGTGCTTTCAAGTTGTATACCGTGCTGCTTATCCGAGGAGAACTCACCAGTGTATGACCCCCTTCCCGCTGCAAGACTGATCTATGATGCACGCCTACCCGGGCAGAGCCTGGCAGCCCTGCCTGACAGTATCATACCGGTCAGTCTCGACCAGGCCTATGCTGTTCAGTTCACACTGTGCGAACTATTGATCCCGAACCAGGGCCCGGTCCAGGGATATAAAGTCGGCTGCACCAACGCCAGCGCACGCAGCATGCTGGGCATAGACAGTTGCTTCTCAGGACGTTGTTTTGAAAACGACATCAAACACGCGCCGGCAATAATCAACCACAGTGACTATCACATGGTCGGGATTGAGCCGGAAATTGCGGTACGGGTCGGCCAAGACCTGACTCCGGGAGCCCCCTGGACTGCCAGACGCGTCGCCGACCTGACCTCAGAAGTAATGCCATCGGTCGAGCTTGTTGAAAGCCGCTTCTCTACCTGGCCAAAGATGGGGGCATTTTCAGCGGTGGCTGATAACGGCGTACATCGTGAATTGATTCTCGGTGATCCGGTGTCTGACTGGTCACCGGAAAGCGTCAACAGTACCGAGGTGACCCTTTTGGCGAACGGTCAACGTGTCGAGCAGGGACATGCCATGAACGTTGACAGCGGCCCTTTTGGTGTCCTGGCCTGGTTGGCCAACCATCTGAACGCACAAGGTGACGTTCTGATTGCCGGTGACATTGTGACCACGGGCGTTCTGACGAATATCTATAACGCCACGCCGGGTCAACAGCTCGTCGCGGACTACGGATCTTTCGGCGCCCTTAAGATAGAGGTCACGTAACCCATGAGTGAAGAACTGATCAGATCCAGCGCCCGGGACATACGGGCGCAGCTCAAAAACAAAGCAGTCAGCAGCGCTGAACTGCTCGATGCGCTCGAGGCACGGATCGCGAAAATCAATCCCATCGTCAACGCCCTGCCGACACTGTGCTTCGACCGGGCTCGAAAGAATGCAGCCACTCGGGACTATCAAAGCTCTGCACTGCAAGGTATGCCCATTGCGATCAAAGATCTGCTGCCAGTCGCTGGCGTTCGCACCACCTGGGGATCGATGCTCTATGAACACCACATACCCGACACCTCCGATCTGCTGGTAGAACGCCTGGAATCCTCAGGGGCTGTGGTCTACGCCAAGTCAAACACCCCCGAATTCGGTGCCGGTGCCAATACGTTTAATGATGTTTTTGGCGTTACCCGGAATCCGTGGAATACAGCGCTGTCCTGTGCCGGTTCCTCCGGAGGTTCGGCTGTCGCGCTGGCGACGGGGATGGCGTGGCTTGCCAGTGGTTCAGATCTGGGCGGGTCGCTGCGAAACCCTGCCAGCTTCTGCGGCATCGTGGGATTTAGACCCAGCATTGGCCGAATCCCGACCAACCCGGGCGACATGGCGTTTTATCGGCTCAGCGTGGAAGGACCCATGGCCCGAACCGTCGGCGACGTTGCCATGCTGCTCGATGTGATGGCCGGACGTGACCCCCGAGACCCGCTGTCCGTCACTCGCCCTGAGCAGCGCTTTGAGGCCATGGCTGAAGCGCGAACCGTGCCCAAACGGGTCGCCTTTTCACCTGATCTAGGGGTCACACCGGTGGACCCGGAGATCGCCAGTATTTGCCGCCGTGCTGCCCAACGATTCGAGGACATGGGGGCGACTGTCGAAGAAAACCATCCGGATTTTTCCGACCTGCAGCACGTATTCCACACTTTTCGCGCGCTCGGGTTTGCGGCACGCCATGGCAGTCAGCTGGACAAACAGCGCTCTGTGCTTAAACCTGAGATCGTCTGGAACGTAGAGAAAGGTCTCTCGCTCACTGGTGAGGAGATCGCCCGCGCTATGAGAGCACGGGCTGCGATCTATGCCAGGGCGCAAGTTTTCTTCCAGGACTACGATCTGCTGATTTCACCGGCCACGATTGTCCCTCCGTTCCCAGTTGAGCAGCGCTACGTCGAACGCCTGGGCGAACACGAGTTTTCAAACTACATTGAGTGGTGCTCAATCGCCTATGCCATCACGGTTATCGGTGCACCAGCAGTGTCGATCCCCTGCGGATTTACTTCGGCTGGCCTACCGGTCGGCCTGCAGATTGCCGCAGCACCGCTTAATGAGGGACCTTTGCTGTCGGCGGCACTGCTTTTTGAAGAAGCAGTTGATCTAACATCCGGGTTGCCGATCGATCCGGTCACTGCCCACTGAATCCACCCGGGTTCAGGGATTTAGCCCTGCTGTCAGCCACCGATCTGCAAGATAGCCACCTTCTATACCACCGGCTGACAAGACCACCTGCCAGAGCTGATTATCTCGCGCCCTGAAACTACCGGCGGAGGTGAGCAGGTAGTAGTCGAACATTCGCTTGAACCGGTCACTGTAACGGCTCTTGAGCTCAGGCCACGCATCATTGAAATTTCTGTACCAGGCCATCAGCGTAGGATCGTAATCCGCGCCAATATTGTGCCAGTCTTCGATGATAAACAGACCGTCACAGTTGTTGACGATACCCCGGGGCAGGGGCAGTACACTGTTGGGGAAAATATACTTCTGTGTCCAACGGTCATACGCATAGTGACTGTCGCCGGCGCCGATCGTATGCAGTAGAAATATCCCACCCTCCGCCAACAGGCTGCGCAACACCCTGAAATAGGTTCGGTAGTTCTTTTGACCCACATGCTCGAACATGCCCACCGAGACTATCCGATCATAGCAACCGCTCAATGACCGGTAGTCAATCAGTTCAATGGTCACGGGTAGATCACGGCAGCGGTTCTGTGCCAGCTCTGCCTGTTCCTTGGACACGGTGATCCCGGTGACTTCAACACCGTGACGTTCCGCCATCCACCACGATAAACCACCCCATCCACAGCCAACATCGAGCACCCGCATACCGGGTTCGAGCTGGAGCTTGCGGCAGATCATCTCCATCTTGTGTTCCTGGGCCTCACCCAGGTTCCGTGCAGATGCCCAGTAACCGCAGCTGTAGTTCATGTGGGTATCGAGCATGGCTTCAAAAACGTCGTTGCCTATATCGTAGTGTTTTTCCCCCACCATAAATGCCCGTTGCACACTCTGCAGGTTGAACAACCTGCAAAAAATGGAAAAAACAACAAACCGCCAATTGTTGCGAATCGAATGATGGAGTCCCGAACGCAGAGTGCGGCAGACCAATTCGTCCAGTTGTTCACAGTCCCACCAGCCGTCCATGTAGGCCTCACCCAAGCCCAGGGTTCCATCCCGCAGGACCCGCCGGAACAGGCGTTCGTTACTGACCTTGATATCCGAGCTATTGGCGCCATTGAGCGTGATATTGGCCGGTGCCAAAAGCTGCTCGAAATAGCTGAAGCCTTTTGGGTCGGTCTTATGGGTCAACTGAGGCAACATAACTCCGGATCAGACGATCCACTCAGTACCGCTATCCACGGGGACCTGAGCGCTCGTGGCCCGGTTGAAATTCGGACCGGCCATGGCACAGACCACCGCCACGACATCCTGTGTCCCAACTTGGATTTAATTGCTGTTTAAGGTCCAGGTCCTGTCCGATCAGTCGAGAAGAATAGATCCGCAGTGCCAGAAGGTCTTCCCTACAGGCTGCAGCCTGTGACGTGTTCAATAGATTTTTCATCGGTCAGGTCTGGAACGCACACAGGTGAAGGTTAGCGCAGTACCGTCCCGGAGTGCAAAGACTAACCGTTATTTACTGAACCTCCAACTGGCTGTCGGCGCTAGAATACCTGCGGCGCCCGTGCTGGGGCAGCTGAAATGGCAATCAGGAGAAATCACCCATGAGTATCCGCAGAATTGAGACCGGCGAACGAATGAGTCAGACGGTCGTACATGGCAACACAGTCTACACCGCAGGCCAGGTTGCCAGAACTGCAGCAGGTGCTTCGGTCACTGACCAGACCCACGCAGTACTGGACCAGATCGATGCACTGTTGGCCGAAGCCGGGACGGACAAGTCAAAACTAATTTCCGCCACCATCTGGATCAGTGACATGTCGACCTTCAATGAGATGAATGCGGTCTGGGACGCCTGGGTCAGTCCCGGTAATACGCCAGCGCGCGCCTGTGTAGAAGCCAAACTGGCGTCACCTGATTTTACGGTTGAGATTGCGGTGATAGCGGCTGTAGACTGAATCGTCTGTCACAGCAGGAATAACGACTTAGCAGTATCTTTTGAACGACAGTGTCGACATCCTTTCGATGCCCTGCGTGCTTGACGAGGGCATCGCCAGTAGAGCGCGTATTGGGCTTGTTGTTCTGGCTTCTGACCACACGGTGGAACATGAATTCCGCCAGGTCGTCACGATGCCCGGCGTTGCTGTCTACCAGGCACGTATTCCCAACTCTCCCAAGATCACGACACACTCTCTGCGGGCCATGGCCGGCGATATTGCTGGCCAGGCGTCAGTCATTCTCCCGGGTGTAGAGTTGGATGTACTGGCCTACGGCTGTACGTCCGCATCGATGGTGCTCGGTGAAGACCGTGTCTTCGAACTCATCAAGAAAGGACGGCCCGAGGCACGACCGACAACCCCGATTACCGCAGCCTTCGCCGCTTTCCGCGCTTTCAGGAGCCGCCGCATTGGCGTGGTCACCCCTTACAGTGAGGACATCAATCGGATAGTCCGGCGATACTTCATTGACAACGGTCTTAAAGTCCCGGTTTTCGGGTCGTTCAACCAGACCGATGACAATCGAGCATCTCGTATCAGCGCTGACAGCATTCGGGATGCCATTATGAAGATCGGAAGCCACACCGAGGTCGAGACCGTTTTTCTCTCCTGTACCAGTCTCAGGCTCACTGACACCGTCCACGATATCGAGTCTCAACTCGGCAAGCCGGTAACCTCGTCTAACCATGCCTTGATCTGGCACGCCTTGAGGCTCGCGGGAGTGAGTGAACCCATCAACGGATATGGCTCGCTGTACCAGTTGCCCGCACACTGAACCTGATCCAGGATCGACCTACAGATGGGTCAGCGCATTGTCTTCATAGAGCATGAATCCGAACCTCGGGATGACAGGGCATCTAGATATCTTGCCGACCGGGGGTTTGCGATCGCCTGGTTCCAACCGTTCAAAGGGGAGCTTTTGCCGGATATGGATCCAGAAATTGCTGGCGTGGTTGTTACAGGTGGCGGTGCCCAAATCGATCAGATCGAACAATCACCTTATCTGTACAGCGAGGCCCAGTGGATAGAGCAGTGTCTGAAAGCTGATGTACCGGTGCTTGGGTTGTGCCTGGGTGGTCAACTCCTGGCCCATGTGCTGGGTGCGCAGGTCGCACCCCGGGATGATGGCCTGCAGGAATTCGGTTACTACACCATTCAGCCCAACGATTCGGAAAAGCCATTCGTGCCGCAGGACTTTAACGTCTTACAGAACCATAGCCGGGGGTTCGAAGTCCCCGATGGGGCAACGCTACTCGCCCGTGGAGAACTTTTCCCAAACCAGGCGTTCTGTTACGGTGGTAACGCCTATGGACTACAGTTCCATCCCGAGGTGACTTCCACCATACTTCTTAAACGCTGGCATGAGGCAGATTGGGCCCCCTGGAATCAACCCGGCACTCAGAGCAGGACGGAACAACAAAAGCTGGCGCCACAACACGATCCTTTGATTGGTAGCTGGTTTACCACTGTTCTAGATCGACTATTCCCAAAAGCATTAGTGACTTCTTGAGGTTGTTCAATGACGAAAGAAAGGTTACTCGCTAAAACGCTCAGGGCTGAAATAACTGCACACTACTGCAACCCTAACGCTCTGCGGGGACAACCCCGGCCGACAAGGGTGGATTCAGCGCTGGATGACCAAACCTGCTCACGCGCACGAGCGTCGATCACATCATGGTCAAACTACGCGCCTACGCCATTGCACCCCCTCCCTGCCCTGGCACATGAAATCGGCATCGGGCAACTTCTCTACAAGGATGAAGCAACCCGGTTTGGGTTGGGCAGCTTCAAGGCACTGGGCGGCGCTTACGGAGTACTGCATTGTGTGGCCCAAGAAATTTCCGTGCGCAGCAGTACACCGACTGATATTGATGCTTTGATGACGGGACAGTTGAGCGAAGCCGCCGCCGAAATCACTGTGGTCACCGCAACGGATGGTAACCATGGACGATCGGTCGCCTGGGGCGCCGGAAACGTCGGCTGCAAATGCGTAATCTACATGCACGCAGAAGTAAGCCCCGGCCGCCAGAGCGCAGTCGAGGCGTTCGGTGCCGAGGTGGTGCGTGTGCCGGGGGATTACGGAGAATCTGCGCGCCAGGCAGCACAGGATGCAGTAGAGAACGACTGGCTGCTCGTCTCTGATACTGCCTGGAGTGGCTACACTGAAATCCCAAGGGCAATCATGGCCGGGTATACCGTCATGAGCAGTGAAGCGATGGACCAGTTGCCACCAGCCACCACACCGACCCATGTGTTTGTTCAGGGTGGATGTGGTGGACTGGCCGGGGCCGTCTGCACTGACCTGTGGCACCGATACGAATCCCGGCGACCCCGATTTATTGTAGTTGAGCCGGTGCCGGCGGACTGCCTGTTTCAGAGTGCCGTGGCCGGAGCGATGGTCAATATTTCGGTCACACGGGAGAGCGTTATGGGCGGCCTCTCCTGTGGAGAAGTGTCGCTGCTGGGTTGGGATATCCTCGAAGCAGGCGCTGACCATTTTCTAACCATCGAAGACGATGCAGTGGGTCCACTGATGAAACAGCTTGCGCAAGGCACTGGTGATGATCCTAGAATCGTGGCCGGCGAAGCTGCAGTCGCGGGGCTCGCCGGCTGCATCGCGGCCTGTGCCGACACGGACCTGTGCCAGACACTCGATCTGAATGAACACAGCACCGTGCTGGTGTTTGGGACAGAAGGTGCGACCGACCCTGCCGTTTACCGCCAGTTGGTGGGTACGGCTGCCGACGACCTGCTTTAGTCGAGTAAATCGTGTCGAATCACCCCATGCCAACCCGCGGCTTCCCGACCATTGAGTTCGAAACCCGTACAAGCTCTGCTCAGCAGGTGATGCACGATGCTCAACTGGACGCACTGCTCGTGACAACGGAACCTGAGATTCGTTATTTCACTGGTTTTCAAACACAGTTTTTCGAAAGCCCTACCCGACCTTGGTTTCTGATCGTACCCGCCGACGGAAAGCCGATTGCGGTGATCCCAACGATCGGAGAAGCCGGCATGGCTGCCACCTGGATTGACGAGGTCAAGACTTGGCCATCGCCCACACCCGAAGACGACGGTATCTCGCTGCTGGCTGCGACCGTCAATGCCCTGCCGACCCGTTTCGGCCGACTCGGTCTCCCACTCGGCCAGGAAAGCGTGCTCCGGATGCCGGTTCGCGACAGCCGGGTGCTGGCGGACAGCGTGTCACTCGAAATGGTCGATTGTGCACCGCTGATGCTCCGACTGCGCTTCGTCAAGTCGGACCTTGAAATTGAAAAGATTCGATTTGCCTGTGAGATCACTTCGGACGAATTCGAAGCACTGCCGGCGATTGCCGCACTCGGCGAGTCGGAACGCGAGATCAGCCGTCGGATGCGGATGAACCTGCTGGGGCGGGGCGCCGACAGCACGCCGTATCTGATTGCCGGCTCCGGTCAGGGCGGATACGACAACATCATCATGGGCCCGACGGATCGCTTGCTCGAAGACGGCGACGTTCTGATCATCGATACCGGCACCACCTTTGATGGCTACTTTTGCGATTTCGATCGAAATTTTGCCTTTGGCCATATTGCCGACGATACCCGCCGTGCCCATGAAACGGTTTACCGCGCGACGGATGCGGGTTTTTCAGCAACGAGGCCCGGCACTACGATGGCGGAAGTCTGGGCTGCGATGTGGGAGATCTTGGAAGCGGGGGGTGCACTGGGCAACAACGTTGGACGCATGGGGCATGGCCTTGGCATGCAACTGACCGAATGGCCATCGATCAAGCAGACCGACCACACTGTGCTCGAGCCAGGAGCAGTGATTACACTGGAACCCGGGATGTCGTTTGCACCCGGCCGTCAGCTCGTCCATGAAGAGAACATCGTGATCACAGCCGACGGCGCTGATTGGCTCACCCATCGTGCTCCCGCTGACATGCCTGTCATCACCTGATACAACCCCGACTCCCAGTCGAAGATCAACTTTGCCCAGTGTACTCATTACCGGTGCGAGTCGTGGTCTTGGCCGTGAATTTGCGCGCCAGTACGCATCCGCTGGCTGGACGGTGCACGCCGGTGTCCGCAATCTGCACCAACGTTCCGCCATCGAAGAACTCCAACACGAACAGATCATCTGCCACCAACTCGACGTTGCCAAGCACGACCAGATTCTTTCCGTTACCACTGAGCTCGCCCAGGAACCGATAGACCTGCTCATCAACAACGCCGGTTTCTGGCTCGGAAAAGATGAGCACTACGGCCGCTGTGATGATGCACGATGGATGGAGGAGTTCCGGGTCCACATGTTCGGCACCATGGCCATGTGTGAGAGCTTTGTGCAGCAGGTGGCAGCGAGCAAGCGAAAGCTTATCGTCAATATATCCAGTGGTAACGGCAGTCTTACCCTAGAAAACGGCATCGGTGATTATCCGTACAACACCAGTAAGGCAGGCTTGAATCTGATCACTAAAGGATTGGCAGCAGACCTTAAACAACGGGGCATCACCGTTGTCTGTTTCACCCCGGGCTTTGTTGCAACGGACATGTCGGGGCCCGATGCGGATCTCACCCCGCATGAAAGCGTGAGCGCGATGCGCGCCATCATCGATACGCTCGGTCCTGAACAGACGGGCACTTTTTTGCGCTACAACGGTGAAACGGTGCCCTGGTAGGCCATGACAAACAAACGACTCTCTGTTGTCGTTACCGGTGCCAACCGCGGGATCGGGCTGGAGCTTGTGTCCCAGTATCTGACCGATGGCTGGCAGGTGCACAGCTGCTGCCGCGAACCCGAATTGGCAACGCAACTAGCAAGTCTGGCATCAAACTCAGCGCTGAGCATTCATCAACTTGACGTCGGCAATCCAGATTCAGTCGAGAACCTGGGGCTTGCACTGTCAGAACATTCGATTGATCTCTTGATCAACAATGCAGGTATTTATGGCGGTGAACGGCAATCCTTCGGTGACATCGACTATGAGCAATGGGCGCGGGTGCTTAACGTCAACACGTTGGGCCCCTACCGGGTCAGCACGGCACTGGCAGACCAAGTCGAGAACAGTGAACGGCGTCTGATAGTCAACGTCTCGAGCACTATGGGTAGTATCGAGCAATATGCATCGGGCGGCCACTATATCTACCGCAGCAGTAAAACCGCACTGAATATGGTGACCGTCAACCTGGCCCATGATCTTCGCTCCCGTGGCATTACCGTCCTGTCAGTACACCCGGGCTGGGTACGCACAGACATGGGTGGCTCAAGCGCCGATATTTCAACCCCGACGAGTGCAACCGGACTGCGTCAACTGATCGACGATGTATCGATCGTGGACAGCGGCCGATTTTTTTCCTGGGACGGTTCACCCCTGCCCTGGTAATCCCGGCGAACGAGGCAGGCTGGGCCCCATGTCAGAATCGGTGTTGTGACCGCGCTGCAAAACAAACCCCGAACTGACATATCTGCCGCTGACCTGGCAGACACAGTTTTTCTGATCAATCCGCTTGCCGGCAATGGCCGCGGACAAGAAACCTGGTCAATGCTGCTGGCGCACTTGCCTGAGCTGGGCAACACTCGATTGATCAAGAGCCGGAATCCCGCTGAGGCCTTGCAGAAACTCAATGAAACACTGACCGAAAATGTCCGCCGTCTGGTGGTCATTGGTGGTGACGGCAGCCTGCACTTGGCTGCCAACCACGTACTGAAGAACGGATACACGAAACAGGTCGCGTTAGGGCTCATTCCGGCAGGCACTGGATCAGACTACGCCAGGATCCTGCGGTTGTCAGGAGATCCGCTACAAGCACTCCACCAGATCTGCACTGCAGTACCCAGAAAAGTCGATGTCCTTCGTATCACGGGGGGGAACGGTGAGGTGCGCTACGCAATCAATACCTTCTCTACCGGTGTGTCTGGGTGGGTCAGTCGCCGCCTGGCTGGGTTAGCAGTCAAGGGATCTGCGGTGTATCTGCGTACCACCTTAAAGGCGTTTATCAGTTTCGAAGCCGTCGACTGCCGGGTAGTTGTTGACAACACACCCTGGTTTGAGGGTCCGCTGTATCTGCTGGCCATCACCAAGGGGAGTCACTTTGGCCAGGGCATGCATATCTCACCCCGCGCCAGTCTGGACAACGGTCTATGCGAAGTTGTTGCCGTGGAACCCATGTCGCGCTGGCGACTGCCGCTGCGACTGTGCCGGCTCTACCTGGGAAACCATCTTTCCGCCAGCTACGTGCACTACCGACAGGGCCGAACGGTTGTAATTGAACCTATTACCAACAATCCCGGATTCGAGATCGATGGAGAATCAACCGACGCTGCGTCAGTCACTGTGGAGACTGTGCCCGCGGCGCTGACCATGCTGGCGTAAACTGCTCGATCACCTGGCACATAATTCAGTCAGCGGCCTGTCGACAAATCGCACAAAAGCGCCAGGCACTGCACCATCACGGTTGCCGCCAGAAACGCCGTCATACCCCCTATGTCGTGCGGCGGACTGACGGTGTTCACATCGACTGCGACCAGATTCAACCCCTGCAGTCCAGTGATCAGCTGCAGTCCTTGCTGTGCAGTCGCACCGCCGAAGGTTGGTGTACACACACCGGGTGCACAGGATGGATCGAAAAAATCCATGTCAAAACAAAGATATACAGGCTTGTCGGCCAGAATTTTGTGGACCTCGCTCAGCACCGAGCCAAACCCGCGTGCATAGAGCGCCGCGCCGTCAATCAAACGATAGCCCATCTCGCGGGTGTGCTCAAAAACACCGGGAACGGTTACGGTACCGCGAGCGCCAATGTGAAAGGACTGCCGGGTGTCGATCAACCCTTCCTCAGCAGCCCGGGTAAAGGTGGTGGCCGTGTTATAACGCTGATGTTCATATTCACCGTCGCCAGGATAAGTATCGGTATGTGCATCGATGTGAAGCACTACCAGATCGGAATACCGGCGATGCAGGGCCCGGAGCTGCGGCAACGTGACCAGACCGTCACCACCCATGGTCACGGGCACCGCGCCTGCCGACACGACAGTGGCTACCGCCTGCTCGATACTGTCCAGTGACGGCGTTATCACACCGGGTGTACAGGCCACATCGCCGCAGTCGACCACGTTGAGTCGCTTCAGGGGATCAAAATCCCACTGTGGCGGCTGGTAGGGCCGCACCAACGCGGATTGTTCGCGGATGGCTGCTGGGCCAAGCCTTGCGCCAATGCGGGTTGGATGTATGCCACAGTCAAATGGCACACCTAACACAGCTGCCCTGCTTTCTGATGCATCGCTGGAAAACGGCACGCCCATAAAGCTGGATCGAATTTCTAATCCGCTGTTCTGTTGATGCTCTGTCGATTCCATAATTTGAGCTGAAATGATTCTGCAAAACGCCGCACTCACACCTGTACGGACAGGGATGCTATTGTAGGCAAATCAACTGCTTCGTGTCCCAGCACAACCCATCTCCTGGAGATTTTTCATGGACCGTGTTTTGCGCACCCCGGACGACCGATTTCAGAACCTTCCGGGTTATGATTTCGACCCGCACTATGTAGAAGATCTGATCGGTTACGAAGGTCTTCGCTGTCATTATATTGACCTTGGCCCCAAGGATGCGGAGCAGACCTACTTGTGTCTTCACGGCCAACCCACCTGGCTCTACCTTTACCGTCACATGATCCCGGCCTTTCTTGAAAGCGGCGCTCGAGTGGTCGCACCGGATTTCTTCGGTTTTGGACGGTCTGATAAACCTGCTGATCAGGGTGTTTACACCTTTAACTTTCACCGCAACATGCTGCTGGCTTTCCTGTCGCGTTTTGATCTGACAGAACTGACTCTGGTCTGCCAGGACTGGGGCGGCATACTCGGGCTGACTTTGCCTATGGAAGCGCCCCATCGATTTTCCCGCCTGCTGGTCATGAACACAGCTCTAGGTACAGGGGATGCGCCGTTGGGCGACGGGTTTCTGGCCTGGCGCCAGTGGTGCCGCGACAACCCTGATCTGTCTGCAGGCAGGCTGCTCTCCAGAGCCTGTCCACATCTGCAAGCCGATGAGGTCGCGGCCTACGATGCGCCGTTTCCCGATAGTGAATACAAAGCAGGGGTACGCGCTTTCCCCGAACTGCTGCCGGAACAGCCGGACGACGAAGGCGCTGAACTCTCCCGCCGGGCAAGATCCTGGTTGGAAGACGAATGGCCGGGCGAGACATTCATGGCCATCGGCATGCGCGACCCGGTACTGACACCGAAGACTATGCACTACCTGCGGAAAAACATCCGCAACTGCCCGGACCCTTATGAAGTCGCTGAGGGTGGCCACTTTCTGCAGGAGTGGGGTGTAGATGTTGCAACCCGAGCGATTGCTGCTTGGTCGGCTGAAGCGTAAACCCGGCGCGAAAATCAAACCCTGTTAAAGCCGGCTAGAATGACTGGACAGAACGTTCTTGTCATCGTTTCTGATGAGCATACACGTGAGGCGCTGGGCTGTTACGGCGCCGATCACATGCATACCCCCAACATTGATGGCCTTGCCCGCCGCGGCACACGCTTCAGTCACGCCTACACGCCGTCTCCCATCTGTGTCCCGGCCAGAGCATGCATCGCAACGGGTACCTACGTTCACCAGAACCGTTGCTGGTCTAATGCGCAGCCTTATCACGGGCAAGTTACCGGGTGGGGCCACCGCCTGATTGAAAATGGACACCGGGTGGTGTCTGTTGGAAAACTTCACCATAGAAGTAGCCGGGACGACAATGGTTTTGATACTGAAATCATGCCATTGCACGTCAAGGACGGCATCGGCTGGGCCCGGGGCCTGCTGGGGCGTAATGGAAGCAGCTGGGATGCTGCCGCACATTTCGCTGAAGAAATTGGCCCTGGACTGTGTGACTACAATCAATATGACATGGAAATTTCAGCAGCCGCATGTCAGTGGCTTCGACACGAGGCAACGAAAGATCCAGAAAAACCATGGGTGCTGTATGCGTCCTTTGTCAGCCCACACTACCCACTGATCGTGCCTCAACGCTATTTTGATCTCTATCCGCCGTCGCAGATCGAACCACCCCGCCTGAATACCCCGACCGACCACAGCGAGCACCCTGTCCTGCAGGCGATGCGTCATTACCTCAACTATGATGACTTTTTCGATGACCAGAGCCGCCAAGTCGCCAAGGCCAGCTACCTTGGTCTGTGTTCATTTCTAGACGATCATGTGGGAGCACTCATCGACGCACTGCACGACAGCGGCCAATACGACAACACGCTCATCATTTACACCAGTGATCACGGAGAAATGGCTGGCAATCACGGGCTGTGGACCAAGTGTGTGATGTACGAGGAATCGGCCGGGATACCGCTGATCCTGTCCGGGCCCAGTGTACCTAAAGGTGAGGTACGCTCAACCCAGGCCTCACTGGTTGATCTTCATCCAACCATCCTCCAAGCCACGGGGCTTGGGCTGTCCCGTGATGACCTTGATCTACCGGGATGCTCACTGCTCGACCTGATAGATGGCGAGACTCCTAACCGACTGGTGCTGTCAGAGTATCACGATGGCGGTTCGATTACGGGCATGTTCATGATTCGTCGAGAACAGTTTAAATATGTCTGCTACCCGGGATATCCACCCCAGCTGTTTGACCTTGAAAAGGACCCGTATGAAAGCACTGATCTCGCTCCAGAAGCTGCCTACCAGCAGGAAGTCCAGGCGTGTCACCGGGCTCTGTGCACACTGGTTGACCCCGAACGTGCGAATGAACTCGCGTTCTCCGACCAGAGCGCCAGAATCAGCGAACTCGGTGGCCGAAAAGCAATCGAGTCGATGGAGAATTTCGACCAGAGTCCTGTCCCGCATTGATCTCCGCTATCTTTGGGCATTGACCAGAAGTCGGTCGGACCCCATTGCCTAACAACGACAACACGATCAATCCGATAACAAAGGGTGACTAGCGGGGTGTAGCCGCGGGCAGGCCACCATCTACAGGTAGCGTTACACCAGTGGTCGGAGTAGCGCGCGTCAGAAAAAAGAGTACGGCGCTGCCGACGTGCTCCGCGGTAATTTGGGCCTTTAGGAGATTTCGATCACGGTAATACGCTTCGAGTCCCGCTGGGTCGAGTCCCCGTGATCGCATGCGGTCCGGCCCAACCTCCGCCCATAGCCCAGAGGATCGTTCCCCATGTGAAAAAACCGCATCAGGTGCGACCATGTTCACGCGTATGTCATGACTTGCGAACTCCTGACTGGCGACCCGAGCGAGTTGGTGGGCGGCTGCCTTAGTGGCGCTGTAAGCGCCAAAATCAGCCCCAGGTGCAAACACGTTTTTTGTCGATATCAGAACGATGTCTCCCCCGGTTCCCTGAAGATTCATGTTTTTCGCCGCCTCTCGCAAGAGAAGCAGGGTACCGTCTGTATTAACACGCTCTAGGTCTCGAAACTTCTCGAAATCAATCGTCTCCAGTGGGGAAACGTGAGCCAATCCTGCGTTGATCACTACGATATCCACCCCTCCCCATGCTCGATTCACTTGTTCGAATCCGGCGACAACTGAACCGGGGTCAGCCACGTCGAGCCCAAGCGAAAGAACCCGGTCGGGGAACTGCTGACTGAGGGATTCTGCGAGTTGGTCAAGTGAATCACCAGGCAAGTCCGTGACCGCCACATGTGCACCCTCCGAAAGGAGTCGGGCAGAAATGCCTGAACCGATCGCGCCTGCCGCACCCGTCACCAGTGTGATCCTGCCGGTAAGTGCCGGCCTGTTGTCGCGGGCAAGTTTCGCGTGTTGCAGTGACCGGTATTCCATATCGAACAGGTGCTCCTCTGCGGGGGCCTGATAGCGGGAGCCCATGGCAGCGATCAGAGCCTTGGTGGCCAGCGTCTGGGCCATGATATCGCGGACGATTACGGCCGGACCGGCGTCTTCACCTGCGCAGAGCACACCCATCCCAGGAAAAAGCACGATGCTCGGATAGGGTCCGAATGGTGTCACTCCGTCAGGCATGCGATGAGCATGGCGCTCTAAGTAGGTCTGGTAGTCTTCGGCGTACCGCTTAAGTGAGGTGTCGATCTGATTCACGAGCAATGTCTCGTCGTCATAAGCTGGTTCGTCCACCCATGCGGGTAGAATCTTCGTCCGAATCAGGTGATCACTCGTAAGCGGTGGCGAGAGCGCGAGGCTGCGAGCTCCCTCGGTATCGAGAAAAGCCAGAATGTCCGGGGTCAGCAGCGGGCGCAGTACCATTCGTCGGTACGGGCGGTCCGGGTCACCGGTCGTGCGAGCGAGTCGCCCACGGATCAAAGGAGCAACTGTAGACAAGCGCTGGTAGGCCACCTCCATGGAAGTCTGTCGTACGCGCGGCAGGCTCAGAGTGGCGGATTTGTTCAGGTAAGTCTCGGCGCGGGAAACGAGATCAATCATGCGTTCGTAGCTCTCGCGTGGAGACTCTCCGCAGACGATGATACCGTGATGCATCCACACCATCGCCTGCGCCTCCGGTGCAGCAGCGATCGCAGAGGCAACCTGCTTGGCCAGTTGAAATCCCGGTCGAATATACGGCAGGACGATAATATCGTTCCCTAGAGCCGCGCGGACGTGCTGCTCTCCCTGGGGCTGGTTTGTGAGTGCAAGAATCGCATCAGCGTGAGTGTGGTCAACGACGCGGCCAGGAAGGAATGCGTGGACAGGTGTCTCAATCGATGGAGTCGGTGCACGGTGATCGAACAGGTGCGTGCGAAGTTCGCTCACCATCTCCTCATCGGAAAGATTGTCAATCCCGCAAAGACGCTTTAAGTAGGACAGGTCAACAGCTACGTAGTCTTCGGGCGTCATGGATGCCAAGTCGTGTCCTGACGCTTTTATGAATAGAGCGGGTACATTCTCACCAAAGAGGTTCTGGACGTTCCCCTTAATAGATGTATTCCCACCACCATGAAGCACGAGAGAGGGCTCTGCACCAATCAGTCGGCTGGTGTACACGCGTAGCGCAAATTCTTCGCCACGAATTGCTCCGTATCGCTCGACGAATTCGGTCGCGTCAGTATCGGACCAACGATTTTTCACAGTCACTCCATTCCCGCGTCGGCAGCAACCATACCGACACTGATCGTGGGTGAGGTGGTACAGATAGCTTTAAAGACCGAAAGAGTCACGATGCTCACGTGGTGTTTCGCTTCAACTCTCGGCCGATTGTTTGTTATTCTCTTTGAGCGTCAGATAGAGGTCGTAAGCGTCCGTTGGAGAGAGATTCTCGTGGACGACAGCCCGAACGGCCTGGATCATCGCAGCAGGCGCTTCTGACTGAAAGATGTTCCGACCCATATCGACGCCGGCTGCGCCTTGTTGTACTGCATTGTGGGCGAGTTGCAACGCGTCGGGCTCGGGGAGTTTCTTGCCGCCGGCGATGACGATCGGCACTGGACATGACGCGGTAACTGTATCGAAGTCCTCTTCAACATAATACGTTTTGACATACGTTGCACCGAGTTCCGCACACATTCTAGTTGCCAGGCGCATGTACTGGGCGTCCCGGACCATCTCCTTGCCGACTGCAGTCACAGCGAGAGTCGCAATTCCATGACGATTTCCCATATCGACAAGCCGCGTCATGTTGTGGACCGAGCGGGTCTCATGCTCACCGCCTATAAAAACTTGAACTGCCATGGCTGCCACATTAAGTCGGATTGCTTCATCAATGCTGACAGCTATCTCCTCGTCCGAGAGCTCTTTCAAAATGCTCGGCCCACCACTGGCACGCAACACGATACCTCTGGTGTAGGTCGGAGGGATCGTTGTGCGCAGAATTCCGCGGGTCAACATCAACGTGTCGGCGTATTCGATCAGAGGAACAATATTGAGGTCTATCCGCTCCAGACCGCTGGTCGGGCCGAGAAAGTACCCGTGATCGAAGGCCAACATGACGGTACGACCAGAGGTCGGATTAAAAATCTGGGACAGGCGATTTTTCATCCCCCAGTCAAGATTGTTCGACCCTTTAAGGAAAAAGGGCACATTTTGCATCGGAACGCTGGTAGCGTAATTCTTCGCTTCAGTGGTGTCAGCGTCAGCCATGGGTCTTGATCTCCATCGATTTATTCGATCTACTGCAGCAGTACTATCAGCGTACTTCCAGTATAACTCGGGGGCCTAGCCACTTGAACTCCCGCCCGCTTATCAAACTGATTGTCTTGTCGCAACGTTATCCAGCGGATAAATCGGTCGCCGCACGTTGTCAAAGGTGATCTCCGAATAATCCGAAGTACACACGCCGAGCCCGGCGCATTCCACGACCTCGCGCACCAGATCACGGAAACCGACGCGGTAGTGAATGCGGCTCTTCAGCATCAGGAAGCGCTGCTCGGTGGGTTCGATGCCGACCGCGCGGAAACATCCGGGGTCGACCGGTTCAAAATGGCGGGAAATAACCATGATGTCCACCGCACCCACAGACAGCACGCCAGTTGTACCCATATCGGTGATCAGGCCTCTGCCCATCGCGATGGTGGTCGGAAAGCGACCTTCGCTGATCAGCTTGACTCGCCCGGTCAGTTCAAGGGGATGACTGTGGCGCTGCAGAACCGGCATAGCGAGCTTACCGCCCAATGACAAGCGGACCTCATTCCCCACGCCCGCAGCCTGCATTACACTGACGGCATCAGGATCGAAAATGCCGCAGAAAGCCACGTCCTCCAGACCTTGCGCCAGCACCTCGGCCAGCACATTGGTGGTATCCATCGTACCGCCAGACGCGGTGTTGTCATAGTGATCCAGAATCAGTACCGGTCCGTTGTCGCTGGGTTCTGCTCCCACGGTTCGGGCCCTGGCAACGGACTGTTCCAGCGGCTCGAGCTGATAGACAAAATTTTGACGTTGCGCCCAGGCCTGATCAAGCAGTTCATCACGCAGGCACCCAGCCAACTCGGGGTCATTGTCTGTTGCGACCACCACTGACAGACCCGCTTGCGCGATATCTGCATGTGGAAAACCAGTGAACACACTGACAGCCAGGGCACCATCACGCTCCATTTCCTGGGCCCGCGCCTGCAGCGCCCGATTTGGCTGATCATCCGTACCCTGGCGCATGATGTGCGGGAGCATTGGATTGTTGCCCCATGCCATGGTGGGTTTAATGCCGTTGACGATGTGATCCAGCAATAATTTTCCGGCTAACTCGGCAGTTTCATACATATCGATATGGGGGTAAGTGTGGTAACCCGCGACGATGGTCGAAAGACCGACGATGTCATCGTAGAGATTTGCGTGCATGTCCAGCGCGACCGCAATCGGTACATCCGGATTGACAGCCCTTAACCGACGCAACAGTTCACCTTCACCGTCTTCGTGTGAACGGGTCACCATGGCACCGTGAAGATCCAGGAAAAGCGCATCGCATCCTTGTGCTGCTGCGTGTACGATTTTTTCAGCGATATATTCGTAAGCCTCATCTTCCACAGGGCCGGATGGTGCTGCACCCGCCACCACCGGTATGGTGATTTGAGCATCTGCAGCTTCAGCAACCGTTAGATATCCACCCATGCAACTGGCCGTGCCCCGAAACATCTCCTGCGCAGCATCACCGGCGATGGGTACACCGCTGCCAGCGGGTGAAAACCGGGCAAGATCACTGACCACCGGAGAAAAGGTGTTGGTTTCATGGCTCATCTGCGCAATGACGATATGCATTCTGTACGCTCCAAAAAGGTTATAGCGATCAGACCAGTATAAACGGCATCACTCACTCAATCGGGTCAGCGCATAAAGCTGATCTCTACCAGAAAGCATTCACCACGACCTAACGGTAGGTGTGCTTCGGGGTTTGACCCTCTCTCCTGCCAGGTGCCAGAATGCTTCTTTCCACAACCAGTTTTATAAGGCCGGGATACTTAAGGTCCGCTCTGTCCAAGAGGTAAACCATGCTAGATGATCTGGGCAGCCCAATTGAGCGACAGCTGCAAACATGGCTAAGCACCTTCGATGCTGACACCATCAGCGTTGCAGGTATCCTGTGTGACCAGCACGCCGAAGACCCGCAAAAGACAGCCCTGCTTTACGAAGACGCACTGGGCAACAGTGCCCGTTATACATTTGCACAGCTACGCGACCTGTCGTCCCGGTTGGCCGGTGTCCTCAAAGCGCTGGGGGTGACCAAGGGGGACCGCGTCGCGACATTACTGCCCAAATCACCCGAACTACTGGTCACCACGTTGGGGCTGTGGCGTCTCGGTGCAGCGCATGTCCCCTTGTTCACGGCCTTTGGCCCGCAAGCCATTTCATCGCGGGTCGAAAACAGTCAAGCGCGTGTATTGGTGACCGATGTCGCCAATCGACACAAGGTCTCATACGCAAACGCTGGACCCGGGTCTCCACAAGTCGTCACCGTCACCGATGACAGCAGCGGCACGCATGATGGCGATGTGGCGTACCGGGACGCACTGGCTCAGGCAGATCCAGTAACGGATCCGGTTTTAACCTGTGGCGACGATCTGTTTATTCTGATTTATACATCCGGCACCACCGGCAGCCCCAAAGGGGTGGAGATTCCGGTCAAAGCACTGGCTTCTTTTGTAGCCTACATGCGTTTCGGCCTGGATGTGCGCGATGACGATGTGTACTGGAACATGGCCGACCCTGGTTGGGCCTACGGTCTGTTTTACGCACTCGTTGGGCCCCTGCTATTGGGCAACACCACATTGTTCTTTAATGCACCGTTTGACGTCAGCGCAACCTATAGAATTCTTGAGACTTATGGTGTGACCAATGTGACCACTGCACCCACTGTTTTCCGGATGATGCGAGCAGCGGAAGATCAGGTCATACCATCAGACACCTCTTCGCTGCGGTTGGCATCTTGTGCCGGAGAACCGCTCAATCCCGATGTTGTCAGCTGGGGCCGTGACCAACTCGGTGTACCCATTCACGACCACTATGGCCAGACCGAGGGCGGTATGATGGTCTGCAATCATCATCTCCCAGAACTACAGCGACCCATCCGCGCCGGTTCAATGGGGCACACGATGCCGGGATTCAGGATCGTCATTCTGGATCCTGATGGCAAGGAGTTAGCGGCCGGCCAGGAGGGCCAACTGGCCGTAGACACATACGCCTCCCCGTTGTTCTGGTACCGTGGCTACTTCAACGATCCTGAGCGCACCGCCGAGCGCTTTACCGGCAATGGCCGATACTACCTGACAGGTGACTCAGCGAGTCGGGACGCGGACGACTATGTGTCTTTCAGTGGCCGGGCCGATGACATCATCACCAGTGCCGGTTACCGGATCGGTCCGTTCGAACCTGAAAGCGCACTACTCACGCATGAGGCCGTGGCTGAAGCTGCGGTGGTCGGTATTGCCGATGAACTTCGGGGCGAAATCGTCAAGGCGTTTGTGGTTCTTAAAGCAGGATACGACCCCTCATCTGAACTGGCCGAAACATTGCGTACATTCGTACAGTCCACACTGTCAGCACACGCGTACCCGAGACAGATTGAATTCATCAGCGATCTGCCCAAGACACCCAGCGGCAAAATCCAACGCTTTTTGCTGCGCGGATAACACGATACATAGTCATAACCGAGGTCGATATGTCCCAGGATAGAAAGCAGGCGACCCGGCAACGCTGGCTGGAGTTGCTCCAATCCCACCGTGCCGATTTCGATGCAGCGGGTTCGGAACAATTCTGGTCGCCTGCCCGTGACTGCGCCTCACGCGATGAACTTCGCGCCCTGCAGAACGAGAAGCTGAAGGTGCTGACACCATTTCTTTATGAAAACAGCGATTTCTACCGCCACCGGTTCGATTCACTGCGGCTGACTCCGGCTGACATTCAAACCGTCGACGATCTTCTGAAATGGCCGCCCGTCGACAAAAAGGAGATGGTCGAAGACCTGATGGCCAATCCGCCCTGGGGCACCTACACCACCCATAACGATGCACTCTGGAACGAACGGGGCTGGAGCCTGTTTACAACCTCGGGAACCACCGGGCTACCACGGGTTTTCGCTATTCCAAGTTCGACCTGGAACAGTGGTGCTGGGCCAACGCCCGGGCACTGTGGTCGCTCGGTGCCAGGCGCGGTGACAGTGTTTTTCTGGTAGTTGGATTTGGACCACATGTCTGGGCCTGGGGTGTGCATCAGGCGCTCGCGTACATGGGGATACCGTGTATTCCCGGCGGTGGCATGACGGCGGAGATGCGCTGCAACATCATCGAGCGATACAAGCCGACGATCCTCGCGACACTGCCGTCACAGCTATTGCGCCTCGGCCGGGTAATGCAGGGCCTAGGGCTAGATCCCGCCAGATCTTCGATCAAGACCTTGTTCACGGGAGGTGAACCCGCGGCCGGGATATCCACTACGCGTGCCCGGCTCGAAGACCTGTGGGGTGCCCGGCTGGTCGAATTTTATGGCTGTACCGAGGCCTCCCCACATTCCGGCGGCTATTCCTGCCCGGCTTCCAGCTTACCCGGCCAACAGGTACATACCCACCTGATGGAAGATTTTCAGATCTGGGAACTGGTCGACCCTGACACGCTGAAACCGGTTGCCGAAGGTGAGTGCGGCATCACCATCTGCACCAATATGAACTCCGAGAGTTCCTCACAGTTGCGTTTTATTGTTGGCGACTACACGACCTTCAATTCGTCTCCCTGTGACTGCGGGCGCACCCATGTACGCGCGATGGGTGGATTTTCCGGTCGTGCCGATGACTTGATTAATCTGCGCGGATTAAAGTTCTATCCGTCGGTCATCGAAGAAGCCGTGCGCGCTGTCGCCGGCGTGGGTGATGAATATGACGCCACAATCGAGACCAACAAAGCTGGCATCGATGTGATGACCGTGCGTGTTGAACACGCCGATTTTGAGTCGTCTGAAACGGTCGCCAGGGCTGTTGCGTACGAGGTTCGAACCCGGATCGAGGTCCGCTGCGAGGTGGAGATCATCGCACCGGATACCCTGCCCAAAACAGAATTCAAGGCCAAGCGCATATTCGATAATCGGAACAAACGTTAAACCGGAAAAACGATATGACAGTGGCTCATGCCCCGCCTTTTCGCGCCGAACATGTGGGCAGTTTGCTCCGTCCCAGTGAGCTGACCCAGGCCTTTCGGGCGTTTAATGCGGGAACGATCTCAGCGGACGCATTCAGGGCGGTCCAGGACAAGGTTATCGGCGACGCCGTCACGACACAGGAGTCACTGGGTCTGAAGCTGGTGACGGACGGCGAGTTCCGCCGGGCGTCTTACTGGGGGCACTGGGTCGACGCCGTCGAAGGACTGGGTGTCGCACCAGCGCTTTTCGCGTTCCATGACGAGAGCGGCGCAGAACAGGAATTCATAGCTGCCACCTGTACCGGAAAGCTGAAAAAATCCGCTTCCATCTCAACCGACGAATTTGCGTTTCTTCAGTCGGTGGCATCGGTGACGCCGAAAATTACGATGCCGTCACCGTCAACCCTGCACTTCTGGCGACTGAACGAGACCATCGCGGGCTCGGGATACCCATCGGAGCAGCATTATCTGGCCGATTTAACAGCGATTTACCGCCAGGAAATAGCCGACCTGTATGACCTAGGGTGCCGTTATATTCAGTTGGACGAAGTGCCACTGATCATGCTGGCCAATCCCGCCATCCGCAAGCGCGTGGTGTCACTGGGCGGCGACCCCGAGCGACTCACAGCACTGTACATCGAGGCACTGAACGCGGCTGTGCAGGACCGCCCGACTGACATGACCGCGGCACTGCATATCTGCCGGGGTAACTTCAAGGGTAAATGGCTCACTGAAGGGGGCTACGACGACATTGCGGAATCCGTATTCGGCCAGGCAGAAGTCGACGCGTTCTTCCTTGAATTTGACACCGACCGTGCCGGCAGTTTCGAGCCGCTCAGACACGTACCGCTCAATAAAAAGGTGGTCCTGGGACTGGTCAGTTCCAAAACGCCTCACGTTGAAGATCCGAAGCAACTCAAAGTGCGTATTCTCGAAGCCGCTGAGTACCTGCCACTTGAGTCGCTGTCGATCAGCCCGCAGTGCGGATTCGCCAGCACAGTCGCGGGAAACCCGATCACCGAACGGAACCAGATCGACAAACTCTCGGCACTGGTCGGGCTGGCCGAAGAGATCTGGGGCAAGGACTGAATCCGAATACCCTACATTTCGGGGCTCGCCAGGTACTAGCTGGTGTCAGTTGCGCACTGCTTCCAGTGCCGCGGCCGTTGCGCTGGTCAGGATCCTGATGTCGCTGCCAACAGTCACCAGATCAAACCCCATCGATATCATCTCCCTGGCATAGGCCGGCGAGAGACAGTGGATTCCTGCCCGTATACCAGCCGCTTTGGCAGTCTCAAGAATCCGTTTGATCGCAGACACGACCTCCGGCTCGTCAGGGTCAAGTTTTGGGGTGTATCCCATCGACAAGCTGAGGTCGCTTGGCCCGATGTAGACCCCTGTCAGCCCCGAGGTGGCCACAATGCCATCCAACTCGTCAAGCGCCCGTCTAGTTTCGACCATGGCCAGCGTCACGATCTCCTCATTGGCAGCCTGGGCATAATCTGGACCATGCGCCATGATGGCTCGGGTCGGCCCAAAACTCCTTTCACCAGCCGGTGCGTAAAGCGCGTAACGCACAAGGCGTGCTGCATCTTCAGCTGAATTGATCATCGGGCAGATCAATCCTACCGCACCCGCATCGAGTAGCTTACCGACGATTCCCGGCTCCAACCAGGGCACCCGCACGAGGGGCGCCGATTGTCCAATCGATATGATCTGCAGCAGATTAAGCGCTGACTGATAATCATTGAGTCCATGCTGAAGATCGACCGTCAGCGAGTCGAAACCCGCTCTGGCGTTGATCTCGGCAGTCACCGTGCTGGGGATGGAAAGCCAGCCGTTGACGACAGGCCTGTTTTCAGCCCAGATTTCACGAATTCTATTTTTCAAATCACGCTCCCGCCATGATCCAGGCACCAGCCAGAGCCCGCGTGCCGATTAGCGCTGACGACCCGATTAACCTGACCACAGGCCTTCCCGGGTAAGATCATCCATGGTTGCACGGATACTTTCGTGCAGAACTTCGACCATGGTATCGATCTGGCGTCGCGTCAACACCAACGGTGGCGACATGACATTGAGATGAGCGATGGGCCGCACGATCACACCACGCTCCTGGCAGTGATCGGCAATCCGTTTTCCGATATTGGCGTCATCTGGCAGCAATTCCCTGGTTTCCTGATTCGCGACGTTCTCAATACACATCATGAAGTGGCTGCCCCGCACATCACCCACGATGGGATATTCCCGCAAGGTATTGAGTTGTTCCTCAAAATAAGGCCCGACTTCGCGAACATAGCCACATATGTCGTCGCGTTCCATGATCTCAATATTCTTAAGGCCAGCCGCGCAACTGACCGCATGTCCAGAATAGGTAAAGCCATGGGTAAACAACGCACCCTCAGCCTGCGGCACGCTGATCACATCATAGATCTTTTTTGAAAGTATCGTCGCTGACAGTGGCACGTAGCCTGAAGAAATACCTTTGGCACAGGTGATAATGTCGGGGACAAAATCAAATACTGTTTCAGAAGAAAAAAACTGTCCCAACCGACCAAAACCGGTAACCACTTCGTCGGAGATATACAGCACTTCGTAGCGGTCACAGACCTCACGCGTTCGCCGGTGGTATCCCGGTGGCGGTACGATGACGCCGCCGGCGCCCATGATGGGTTCGGCGATAAAGCAGGCCACATTTTCAGGACCGAGTTCCAGAATTTTGTTTTCAAGATCTGCCACTTTCTCATCACAAAACGCTTCCATCGACATTCCATCTGGTCTTCGATAAGGATTGGGCGCTGGAATGTGATGGACCAGATCGGGGACAAGGTCAAACCCCTGATGATCGAATGCCACGCCCGTCATGGACATGGCGAGGTACGTGCTGCCGTGGTAGCCGTCTATTCTGGAAATGATTTTTTTCTTGTTCTTCTTGCCTAAGCGGTTGAAGTAAAAATGGATAATCCGGATCGCCGTGTCGTTTGACATTGATCCACCCGTACCAAAAAACACATGATCAAGCTGTCCTGGCGTCAGTTTGGCCAGCTTGGCTGCCAATTCTGCGGCGGGCGGCGTCGTCAGGTGACCAAATACTGAGTAATAGTGAATCTGCCTGACCTGATCGGCGATTGCCTCGGCCATCTCTTCATTGGCATAACCAATGTTGTTACACCACAAACCGCCTATGCCGTCGATATATCGTTTACCGTCTGAGTCAATTACATAAGCGCCTTCAGAGTTGGCCATCACCATCGATCCTTCTTCCTTGAAGGTCGAAAAATCAGTCCAGGGATGAATGTAGTGATCGCGATCTTTTTGCCACAGACTCTCGGTATCGTATTTAGGCTGTGTCGTCATTGGATTTTCTCCGAATAGCGTTATAGATTTTATCGTTGGGTTTTTGGGGATCCCTGCTCCTAAAACCGCAAAGCTCATTAACCACGTTTACACCGAATTCGTCAACACAATTGCACAGACAATTATGTGCTCTCATGAAAAGGCGATGCCGTCGACGAGTGAATCAGTCAGCTTCGAAATAAAACGCATACACCTATCTAACTGTTTTTCCGAAACATACTCATCGGCTCTGTGCGCCTGCTGGATACTGCCCGGACCGCAGACCACCGCAGGTATGCCGAGCTCACTGGTAAAAAGACCCGCCTCGGAACCGAAGCTGATTTTCTGCGTACCCTCGGTATCGCTCAACAACGACTGAACCAGGCTCACCACCGCTGCATCCGTTTGGGTTGACAAGCCCGGGTAGCGGGTCAAAACCTCAAACTCGACACCTGCTTCAGGATCAACGGCCTGCATAGGCGGCTCCAGCACCGTTGCGATGTGACCACGGATATCAGCGACAAGACTTTCGGTGTCCTGCTCCGGGAGATGACGAATTTCAAACTCCAGTACACATTTTTCTGGCACGATATTAAGGGCTGTTCCACCGTGTATCGTACCCACATGTAAAGTGGTGTTCGGTACGGTGTAAGCATCATCAAACGGCCCGTGTACACGAATGTTCTGCTGTAGATGCCGTATATAGCAGACCAGCTCGGATGCAGTGTCTACCGCATTAACGCCCGAGGTCGGGTAAGCGGAATGACTGCTGCGGCCGCGCACCGTGACCCTGAATGCCTGTTTCCCCTTGTGCCCCCGAACCACCTGCATTCCGGTCGGTTCGCCAATCACACCCATCATCGGCCGTGCCGGCAGGGTCGCCATCAGCTCGATCAGACGCCGTACGCCGAGGCAACCGATCTCTTCATCGTAAGACAAGGCAATGTGAGCTGGTGTCCTGAGTGGACGACGCGTCATCTGCGGTACCTGGGCCAGAACACAGGCAATAAACCCTTTCATGTCAGCGCTGCCACGAGCATAAAAACATCCGTCCCGACTGACCAGTGAAAACGGATCCGTGTGCCAGTCCTGCCCATCGACAGGTACAACGTCGGTGTGACCAGAAAGCATGACGCCCGGCGAATCGGTTGTGCCAATCGTTGCGTAGAGATTCGCCTTACAGCGCGTCTCGTCAAAAATCAGCTCACTGTCGACGCCGTGACCGCGGAGATAATGCTGAACATAGTCGATCAGATCAAGGTTGGAGCGGCGGCTGGTGGTATCAAATGCAACCAGATCCGTCAACAACCTCAGCAGATCATCCGACACCATCAGGTTTGACTCGCTCAGAAGGTAACAAAGCCCGGTACCGGCGGGTAACATAAATCAAAGGGTCACCCTGCTCGTTAAGCCTGACATTCTGGATCCTGCCGATCAGAACGTAGTGGGTCCCGTACAACATTTCCCCTGCGATCAGGCAATCCAGGTTTACCAAGGCTTCTGCGAAAGCCGGTGCCCCGGTCGCCATACGGTCCCAGTTACCCGACACAAAAAGATCAACATTGGCATCCAGGTAGTCACCCGCAAACGCTGTAGACACGTAGTCCTGATCATCGCGTAGAACGTTGACACACATAGTGCCGTTGGTCCGGACAACCTCACTGACCGGGGAGGTTTTATTCAGGCAGACCAAAACAGAAGGGGGATCATCCGAGACTGAACACATACTGCTCACGGTCATCCCGGCACAGCCGGATGCACCATCGGTAGTAACGACCGACACCGCAGATGCCACACAGCTCATTGCCTCGCGAAACAGATCGCTACTGACCATATCTACAGTCATCTTCGGTGAGGAGTTTGCTGACCGGTTCAGTATCATTCATCGCCCGGCACCCCATAGGTGGGTGCTGCGCCGGGATTGAGGGCTCGGGTCAGGTAGACCATCATCTCGGGTTCGTATCGTTCCCAGCACCGGCGCAGTTCTTTCACGGGTTGTTCGGCCCAGTCCACACGCAGATCGACCAATGGCCAAGGCTGCTCGTGGGCGACCAGCAAGGCCGCCGAATGAGTTGGGCCCTTCTCACCACCGGCTGCAACGCCGGCTTCCAGTGCCTGCAACAAACGTTCGGCAAGGTGTACCCCTATCGATTTCTCAAACATAGCGCACATTGCCTGCGCCACCCCGACTTCGGACAGCAGGTTACCAGCACCAACACAGTGCTGCCCTTCGCTCACGGCGTGGATGCCCAGGACTTCTTGTCCACTGAAGTGAGCAGTACGACTCGATAGATCTACGACCGCTACCTGACGATACTCAGCGTAAGGACGCTGGTCCATTACCGAATTCAGTGCATCCGATGCACTCTGCCCGCCCGCCATCAGATCAAGCACCTCATTGCCGATTGTCGGGTCGGTAATATTCTGGGTTGACACAGCACCTGCACCCGCCCGTACCCAGGGGCAGCGACTGCCGACACAGATACTCGAGGTCGTGATCGCAATGCCGCTCATTCCACTCTCATCGCACATACCCGTGATTGAAAAAGTCATGGCTTGTCCCGGTAGTATTCAGACCATCGAAAATCAGCTGACGTTACTATCGGGTATTACCGCAGTCACTTCGATCTCCACCGACCACTCAGGCCGGGCCAGTGCCGAGACAACCAGCCCAGTTGAACACGGGTGTACACCCTTGAACCATTTGCCCATCTCCTGATAAACGGATTCTCGATACCGGATATCGGTCAGGTAGACCACCACACGGCACACCTGTTCAAGACAGCTGCCCGCTTCCCCAAGCAATAGGGAAACGTTTTCCATTGCTTTTCTGGCCTGGGCACCGGCATCATCGGTGAAAAGCGACTCACGAGTCTCGAGATCCTGGGCCACCTGTCCCCGCAGAAAGACCGTAGTTCCTTTCGCGACGACTGCCTGGCACAGATCATTGTCCAGGCTCTGTTCGGGATAGGTGTCTCGGGTATTGAACTTGCGCAGGCGTGTGTGAGTCATCATCGGTTCTCCGTTTATTCAGGCCGCTGATTTGCCGGCGGGCCTGGCACCAAACAGCTGTTTGGCGCTGGTGTCCCCGGCCGTCTGATCGATACTCTCTAATAATTCTTCCGACAGACCAGCTGCCCGGTGGGCAAAGCCCAGTGATTCGCCCCAGTCAAAATTTCTGTACACCGCTGCCAGATGTGCAAATGGTGGTGACTGCGCAAAGAGCTGGAAAGTCAATCGATGGCCTGCATAGTCCGAATTCAGCAGATCGCGGGCGAATGCCAGAAGTTTACGTCGATCCTCAGCAGTCCACTCGTCATTGATTGTATAGAATTTCTCCATCCATTTACCGGTCTCCGGATGCCTGAAGCTTGCAACATCCGGGGTCACACAGATCTGTCCACCACACAGTTCCCGCGCCAGGTGCATCATCGCCGGCAGATTCGAGCACGCATGAACCCGTCCTGTAAAAAGCAATGACTGATTGGGCATCAACAGTCCGCCAGGGCTCCTTTCAGCGGTCGCGATAGCAGCGGTCAGGTGTGCGTTGATTCCCTCGCGGTAGACCGCAAGTTGGGACAGTTTCTCCTGTACGGCTGGCTGCTTGTCCAGACCAGTCTGGCGCACGTTAAACAGTGCAGCGCCGATCATCAGATCGGCCATCTGCAGGTTGCGCTGTACAAATGCAAAGGCGCTGTAACGGTGCAAGGTTGACCGAATGAAGGTGGCCGCTTTCGTGTGACGGTAGAACAGCACATTTTCCCAGGGTATCAGGACATTATCAAATACCACCAGCGCATCGATTTCATCGAACTTGTTGGCGAGCGGATAATCCTCAGCTGATGCGCGCCCGGTAAAACCGGTACGGCAAATCATCTTGATACCTGGAGACCCGAGATCACAGATAAATCCAACTGCATAGTCAGACAATTCGCTGTCACCCCAGTTGGCGATGGTTGGCTTGGTGAACGCCTGGTTCGCATAAGGCGCCGCCGTTTCGTACTTTGCCCCGCGAACAACAATGCCCTGATCTGTCTCACGGACCACGTGCAGCAACATGTCTGGATCCTGGTCCTGAGGTGCCTTGGATCGGTCACCCTTGGGATCGGTGTTGGCCGATACATGAAAAGGATCGATCCTGATCACGCGATCAACATGATCACGAATATTTTGTGAAAACTGCGGGTCCATTTCGTTCAGCACGTCCTGCCCATCGTACAGGGACCACATCTCGCCGACGGTTTCATCACCCACACGGGTCACAATCCCACCGACATCATCCATCACTGCGTCGGTGGCCTCACGCTTCCGGTACCAGTCCTCCTGCGCGTACGGCAATTTAAGTCCCACCGAGAAGGTCTCACCTTCCTCTTCATAGGTCATCACGTGCCGCGTTGCGGCATCGTGCTGCATCTCGTAAATACGGGCCCGAATGTCGACCACGGGCTTGAACATCGGATGCGTCGGCACGTCGTCGACTTTCTCGCCATTGATCCAGACCTGACGACCATCGCGGATAGAGTCCAGGTATTCAGCAGCGGTTCTGATCATTTCAAAATTCCTGGCTGGGTTTTAGCCGATTCACTCACCTTTCGGCTTGATAGTGGAGGATCATGCGCAGTCTGCCTGTATTGTAAAATACAATTTAATAATCCATTGTATCTATTATTTTTATGCAATATACACTCAAACAGCTCCAGTATCTGATCAGTGTGTCCAAGCATGGCAACATATCGGCTGCTGCCAGAGACTTATTCATTTCCCAACCTGCCCTCTCGACCTCCATCGCACAACTCGAAAGTTCGCTTGGCCTGACGTTGCTGATTCGACATCACGCCAAGGGGGTCTCGCTGACACCGGCAGGTGCCGATTTCCTTGCCCGTGCAAGATCACTGCTCACTCATGCGCAGGAAATTGAGGAGGACGTGCGGGAACTCCGCGATTCGATCAGCGGCGACCTTGCAGTTGGGTGCTTTGTGACGCTTGCACCGTTTTTTATTCCACGGCTGATGAGCGATCTGAAAGAAAACCACCCCAAGCTGCGGATTCGCCTGATTGAGGGCACGCTGGACCGACTCCAGCAACTCCTTAAATCGGGTGACATTGAAATGGCACTGCTTTACGACCTCGAGTTGGATTCTGAACTTCGAAGTGAAGGCTTGACCGTCATAGCGCCACATGTTCTGCTGCCGTCTGGCCACCCGCTGTCCGGTGGGAAATCCGTTTCACTTAAAGCGCTGCAGGATGAATCAATGATCCTGCTGGACCTCCCGCACAGCCGTGAATATTTTCAGCGACTGTTCCAGCACCTGGGTATCAATCCGCGAATTGACCAGCGGTCTGCGTCATTCGAACTGGTCCGTGGTCTTGTTGCCCGGGGCCACGGCTACAGTGTGCTCAATCTACAGCCGGCCTCCGAACTCACTTACGATGGCGCTCGCGTCCGCTGTCTGCCGATCCGTGAAAAAGCCATGCCATTGCGGGTGGTGCTGGTCACACTGTCGAAAACCCGGCGAACCCGTCGTTCTGAAGCTTTTACGCAGACCTGTAGAGCGTTTTTCGCCCGTTTATAACCGCGAGAATCTCGTCCCAGCCTTATGTCGATGCCATCGCTGCCAGCACTTTCTGAACGGCCAGTTCACCACTCATCAGGGCGCCGTGACAGGTACAGAAATGGTTAAGCGATGTCGCTTCACCGGCAAAAAACAGGCGCTCCGCAATCGTTTCAGCGAGCACAGCACGCTGATTGAACTGTCCGGGACTGGCGCTTGAATACGCACCGCGCACAAACGGGTTTCCGCGCCATGCGGACTGTCGATCACCCTTGATGTGGCGCACTATGTCATGGCCAAAGGCACAACTCAGAGCCTCTTTGACCACAGCTGCCGAAGCCGCCGGTCCCGATCGTTCCAGCCAGTCTGCATAACGACCCGCTACGATCCCGATGACACAGTCAAATCCGTGGGGGCGTAGGTTGAGCAAAATCGGGGCATCGTGATCGACCTGGACCACCACGCGCTCGGGTACATCTGCCGGGAAAAGCCGGTGATCGAGCCAGAACCTGATATGGTTGTAGTTGCCCAAGGGCAGGGCAGCGATGGCGCTCTGCTTGCTGCCAGGCAACTCTGGCAGAAAACGAAGCGCGCCAGAGTCCAAAATACCTGTTGATACAGTGATAATGACCCGCTGGGCCTGTACATCACCGCGTGTTGTTTCCAGGCGCACATCCGCATCGCCCCAGTGAATGGTCCTGACCTCCGTATTCAACGAAACGGGTACACCAGAGCCCCAACGTTCGACCAGTTGGCCGTAACCGTCTACAACAGGCCAGTTTTCGTGGGTATCTTCATAACTAACCATGTCACCTATGGAAACCTGATCGGAATCAGACGACGTATTCAGTGCCGTGTAGTAGTCAAGTACAGATGTCCATTCGCCGTCGCGTTCTGTCACCTCAGCAACAGACTTGTCCAGACCGTCCGACCACGCCTGTGCTAGCACTGCTTCAGCGGCCTCGAATTCTTCCTCCAAAGACTCAAGCGCCGGTTCAGACACCCACTGACCGCCCCTGAAATAGCCCTCTTCCGGTCCATAACCATCACGCTTCTCATAGCGGATTGAATACTGGTCAGCAATTGGAACAAAGGGATTGATACTGGCGGAATGCATCCAGTGGCAGCCGAGATCAAATGCTGCACCATCCGGTGGATACTCGGTGTGCGCGCGCCCACCGATCCGGTGAGATGCTTCAAGCAACACGTAGGGTACACCTCGGGCGGTCAATGCTATCGCTGCCGCCAGGCCTGCTGCACCGGCACCAATGACTGCAACCTCAACCCGGTCGGTCATGAGGCGCGCACCGACCCCGCTGGCCTGCGGTTGTTCGGGACCGTCTCGGACAGTTCACGGCCATCAATCCGGCGAATGTTATGTTGACTGATCATGACGGCAATTGTCACAACCAGCACCACACCAGCACCCACGATCACGGCGATCGATGCGTTATAAGTAGATGCGATCGCACCCACAAACAATCCCCCCAGCGGCATCAGGTAGAAACTGATGATGTGAATTCCCATCACACGACCCCTTAGCGCATCGGGTACCGCTATCTGGAGCACCGTCATCGAGGTGATCAAATACACCGAACCGAAAACGCCGACAAAAAACGTACAGGCCAGTGCAGTCTCAAAAGCCAGATGTGCAGTACCGTAAGCTACCGTGAGTCCAAATCCTATCAAGGCGACCCCCCCACACAGAAGGCCTGCCAGCATGGCGACGCCAAGATGTCGGTGCTGCTGAAACGATGAGACCAGCACAGTGCCCACTGCCGAACCCAGCCCAACAGCGGACATCAGTGCACCAAACCCGATTTCCTGGGTGCCCAGGCTGTTGGCGAACACTGGCATCAACTGATTGAATGAAAACCCAAAGAACATCCAGACCCAGGTCAAGGGAATCAGCACCAAAAATGTCCGGTTAGTAAAAATAAAACGGATACCTTCGGCGAACTGTTGCCCAGTACCGCCAGTCGCTGCCGCCTGACGCTCTACCTGCATACCGACCAGTGTGAAAAACATCCCGACAAAACCGAGTGCGCCCAATGCAAATACAACGGACGTGCCTGCCGCTGCGATCAGTACCCCGGCCAATGCCGGTAGGATCATTCGGCTGCCCTGCCAAAGAATAGAATTCAAAGACACCGCACTCATCATCTGGTCCGGTGTAATCAGCTTCGCAAACAACGCCTGGCGTACAGGCCATTCAAACCCCGTCACGATACCGATCACACAACCCAGCACAAGGACATGCCAAACCTCGACGACACCAGAATAGTCGAGGAACGCCTGAACCAGCAGCAGTACTGCAGTAATCAGCGATGTGGTCATCAACAGCACTCGGCGATCGAATCGGTCGGCCAGTACGCCGCCAAACAATAAAACGATTATCGCCGGTCCGGATACGGCCGCACCCAGCACGCCAAGATCCATCGGCGATCCGCTGAGTTCAAAAATCAGCCACCCCTGTGCCATCAGCATCAACTGACTGGCACCCACGGTACCCATGGAACCAAACCAGTAACGCCGGTAACGACGGGACTTCAGCGCTGAAAACAACATTGGAATCAGATCACGCGGTCAGAGTAATCGCGGGGTGTCATTGAGTCCACGCAAGCATTGTCTTGTGGCCGGCAGTCGACCAGTCTTCAGGAATCTGGAGCGAAGACCCCGGTCCCGGCCGTTCGATATTCGTCCCGCGGCGGACTGAAGATATCCAGCACCTTTGCCCCATCTGGACCTGCTCGAAATGCATGCGGTACATCACCTGGTGTGCGCCAAAAATCGCCGATGGTTTCAGGATGTTCCACACCATCCTGAATTGGAACGCCGCTACCCGCAATGATAACGCCCCATTGTTCCGGGGGATGTGAATGCACTTCACTTTGACTGCCAGGTTCCAGCTGAACCACCGACAACATGGCCTGATCTCCCGGAAATATCCGTGTAGATACACCCTTAAGCCAGATCTCGGGCGATGCCTTGTGAGAGATCTTGAAGGTTAAAGATATTTTCTGTCAACTCATTACCTCCAGGCAGTGCGAGTTTCCCTGCCCGTTCATGAGATCGGCACAGTCGGTAAACGGCGATAGTCAGGTCACTAAATATAGTCTTTATCAACCTGGACCAGAGAATTCCCGCAACAAATGACCGGGCGTACCACAATCTGCGATCAGTCCATTCTGATCGACCACCCGTGTACCGTTCACCCACAGTCCATGCAGGCCCACAGCAGGGGTGTCGACCCGGCTGTTGCCCCCCGGAAGATCAGTCACCCGTCGCCGCGGCCCGCGACCCACCGTCGACGGATCAAAAAGCATCAGATCAGCCTGCTGGCCAGCAACGATCCGACCTCGATCAGCGATTCGACAGATATCAGCCGGTCGGCTGGTCACTGCCTGTACAGCTTGCTCCAGCGACAGATCTTCCCTGTCCCGTACCCAGTGACCCAGAAGGTGCAATCCAAATCCCGCGTCACAAAGAAACGACAGATGGGCACCCGCGTCTGACAGTGTCACGGCGGCATGGGGGTGATTGAGCAGATCTTTTACCCGATCTTCTTCAGTATTGAACAGCTTACAGTCGAACATCGCATCCATCTCATCATCGAGCGCGAAATCCAGTAACCAGTCAAAGGGATCCTTCCCGCTTGCGTTCGCGAGTTGACCGACGGTTTTCTGAACCAGGTCCTGGTGTCGCTGTTCAATCACACTGATGATCGTCAGATGATCAAACTGATGATAGGAAAAGCGGTTGGGCACGCCTTTTGTACGTGCTTCTGCCTTGATCTTGTCACGGAATGATACATCCGCCAGTATCTGCCGAAAACGTTCTTCGCCGTCAGCTTCAAGCGCAGGTCGCCAGGCCAGAAACGCTTCAAGCGGATAGGGATGCCTTATTGTGAACTCCATACCCAGTGGAAAACAGCCCACCTGGCCCCACAGTTCACGGCCACGACTGCGAGCGTTTTCTATTTCACTGAATTCCCGGAACACGCGTTCAGGATCATTGGGATCCACGAACATCGCTGCGATCATGACCGGCCTGCCATTGTTCGCAGAAATCTGTTCCAGAAATTCTATCGTTGTCGTCATCCCTTTGGTCAGCATAAAAACACCTCGACCTGCTTCCTTAAGGGCGCCAGTCAGCTCCAACATCTCGTATTCATCGGCAAGACGCGATGGCATCGGAATTCCGTTCTCACCGTTGTGCTGTTCCAGAGTCGATGTCGCAAAACCGACTGCACCGACCGACAGGGCTTCAACGAGGATCGATTTCATCTGCGCAACCTCATCGTGTGTCGCAGCTCGCGTTGATGCCTCTTCACCCAGCACCCACATCCGAAGCGATGAATGTCCGCAATAAGAGGCCACATTCGGCACCATGCCCCGCCTCTCTAGGAGATCGAGGTACTCGGGATAGGATTCAAAATTCCAGTCGACCCCTGTTCGCAATGCATCCAGCGACATACCCTCGACATGTGTCAAGTTGCGTAAAGTCAGATCTCGGTGCTCAGGTTTGCATGGCGCAATAGTGAAACCGCAGTTACCGATGAGTGCGGTGGTCACCCCAAGACCTGTTGACGGACTCGCAGAAGAATCCCAAGTCAGCTGTGCATCGTAGTGGGTATGCAAGTCAATAATACCGGGCGCCAGAGTCAATCCGTCCGCATTAACTTCCTCGACACCTCCCCCAAGCCCAGTGCCGAGCTCAGTGATTTGCCCTTCGTCTACCGCAACGTCACCCCACTGTGCTGGATTTCCTGTGCCATCGACAATCTGGGCATTACGAATGATCAGGTCGTGCATGAATATCACCTATATTATGTTTGAAGTCATCAACGGGTCTGCTTGAATCACTCTAAACAAACCCGCAAGACCTTTCAATTCATTCATCATTCAAAGTTTCCGTCCTCACGCCTAATTCTGGCGCCAGCGGGGATGCTTAGGCCTGCTTCGAGGGAAACCCGGTTAGCCTGCCTACTGCTATAAGTTGATTTTCATGTTCGGTACAAATATCGAGTTCGGTACGACCTTCTCGGAATGCCCAAAACTGTCGCCAATGGAGTTTGGTATAGGACGTGCTTGGCAGCGCATAGCCCAGCTGCTGCTCCACTTCCCGATGCAATGTAGGCAGTCTGTAGAACGGAACACCGGGAAACGTATGATGCACACAGTGATAAGTCATGTTCCAGTTGACCCATCGCATAAACCAATTAGTGCTGAAAGTTCTCGTATTCCACAGGGTGTGTGGTTGATGTGTTAGGCCGGTGTGCTCTCCGAGCCCCTGCAGCATATACGACCAGCGCATCAGAAAAAACGGACCCCACCAGAACACCAGCACCCACCACGATTGCAACACGAGGGCACTCCCAAGCGCGACGGCGTAGCCAGTCACATGCCAGCGCGCAGCCTGTTTCACGTCCTGCTGCTGTGATGGGGTCAGATACCATTCATCTGCGCTAATAAAAGCATGACACCAGATTCTTTTGAGCTTTGATCGGATCAGCGGGAAACCGCTCAAGGCCAGCAGATACTGTCCGGCACTGCGGATTTCCGGGCGCTCGAGCTCGGTGTCCTTTTGCCAGTCCTGCGTGTTGCGATGGTGTACAAAATGTGTCCAGCGATGATGGTCACTGGGATTGAAAATAACGAAACCACACAGCCTCGCCACCCAGATATTCAGCCAGCGTGACTTGAAAGCAGTCAGGTGATCACATTCGTGGGTGGGTGCATAGAGATAGTTCAGCAATATGCCTTGGAGTATAAACAGGGGCATACTCCACCAGCTGCCCCAGCTAACAGACAGTCCCCAACTCGTGGCGGCAATCGCGCCGAAGTGACCGGCAAGCTGAACCAGACCCGGCCAGTTACGCCGCGTCGACAGCTCGGCAAGTCGTTCTGTCGATATAACACCTTTGGCACCGATAAAATCCTGCATACCCTTTTCGTTCTCGTTAGTCGTCAGCGATAGACACCGTCCCACTCACCGGGATCAACATCAGCAAGGGTACCATCGGGATTCACGGCCGGCCGATTGATGGCAAATACGGTCTCTGGTCTCACCACCGAGTACTCCATGTAACCCATGCGCGCGATGGGTTGCATCGCTCCTGTATTGACCATACCGTCGTCAATGAACTGGTCATCGATGTAGATGCCGACAACATGCCCAATTACAACGAAATGACCGTTCTCGGTGCCAGGCACCACATCGGGTAACGGCACAGTTTTCCAGTGGCGGCACTCGAACGCGGCGGGACTCTCCTTAACCCGAGGCGGTTTTACAAATTTTGAAGTAGTTGGTGTCAGACCCGACAATGGAAATTCATCAGTATCAGCCGGCACCGATGCTGAAGAGATGTTCATACCCCCGCGTGTGTCCCAGGTCGCCATCGAGCAGGTGAATTCGCCGGTCTGCTCGATGTTGCGTACACTGTCCTTGAAGTCAGCAGAAGAAAACATCACATAAGGAGGCCGGTCGCTGACCGCATTGAAGAAGCTGTACGGCGCAAGATTACAGATGCCGTCTGCACTGATACTGGAGATCCACCCAATCGGTCGGGGTGCAATCAGTGCCTTGAACGGGTCGTGCTTGAGGCCGTGTTTGTTTTCAATTGAATCGTAATACATGTGTTTTATCCACGATAGTCGGGCTGTGTGCAATGGTCAGGTCTGGGTAGCTATTGCAATCTGCTGCGTCTGATGGTCCGCCCTGGGTTTAGGTTATGATCGGACAAGTATAAGCAAATCGGAGTTTCTGAATGTTCGAAAGTTTTGAGCGATCACAGATAGACAGTAACGGCTGCCGAATCAACGTCGTTCATAGTGGTTCTGGACCCGGTCTGCTGTTGCTGCACGGCTACCCACAGAATCACGTCGAATGGCACAAAGTTGCTCCACGCCTAGCAGAGAATTTTACGGTCGTTTGCCCAGACCTTAGAGGGTATGGCGACAGCGGGAAACCACCTTCGTCAAATGACGACCTCTCAACTTATTGCAAACGGACCAGCGCCCGGGATCAGATTGCAGTGATGCGGCAACTCGGTCATCCGCAGTTCCACCTGGTTGGTCACGACCGCGGTGTCCGAGTTGGACTTCGTCTGGCACTTGACCATCCAGATTCTGTGCTGAGTTTTACCAACCTGGATGTCATGCCATCGATGGAGGCCTTTGAGAACATGGATGCCTCGCTCGCCTATTCCTGGTTCCACTGGCACCTGATGCGGCAACCATCACCGCTACCTGAAATTGTATTCAGTACCAATCCTAAACTTTTTCTCGACTTCTTTCTGGAAAACTGGACATCGGTATCGGGCAGTTTTACAGATGCCGCTTATAAAGAATACCTACGCTGCTTTTCAGACCCCGATACCGTGCGTGCCATGTGCGCAGACTACCGCAGTGTAACGCTCGACATGAAACACGATAATGCGGACCGGGGAACAAAGTTATCCTGTCCGGTGCTGGTACTGTGGGGTAGCGAAATGTCGAAACGACCTGGTTGGCAAACTGGGAAGAATCTGGACATGATGGAGGCTTGGCGTGCACGGGCGCCCGACGTTCGAGGCAGCGCACTTGCTTGCGGCCATTTTATACCCGAAGAAAAACCTGATGAGTTGATTTCCGAACTGCTCAAATTTTTGTCATCAATATAAAAGGATAAACAGTAGAAATCCGCCCGATATTTCACCCTATCCTTCGACTATCGCCTCTGCCTCGATCTCAACCAGATAATCATCTATCAACTGTGAAATCTCAAACGTCGCATTTGCCGGGCACACGTCACCGAAATAACGGCCATGAACCAAAGATACCGCTTCACAATCTTCTGCGTTCTGCAAATAAACCCGCGTGCGGACGATATCAGAAAGAGACCCACCAAGAGACATGACACTAGCCTTAATCTTATCGAGTATATATACCGCCTGCCCCGGAGCGTCTCCTCGACAAACAATAACGTCCTGACCGTGGGTTGCGGTCGTGCCACTAACCAGAATCCGGTTTCCAATTCGGACTGCTCGGGAATGCCCACAGATCTTTTCCCATTTAGTGCCGCTGAACACTTGAGTGCGGTCGGTCTTTCCGGGTACAGCAATTGGCTCATAAACAGTAGGCAGCGAATCGAGATGGTGACTAAGATCACCAGTTGCAGTCAAAAAAGGAGGTTCACGATACTCATCACCACAGTCGCCCTTTAGGCGGCAAATATCAGCCATCGATTCGGCGATCAGACTCTTGTCTTCCTCATCCAAAACAAAAGAAAATATCGTAAGATTATCTTGTCGGTGCTGGCTTTCGGTCAGTCTCGCGCCGATAATTACTGCGCCTACAGCCGGTTGATCCAGAACCCAGCGAGTTGCAACATTGGCTACTGAGACATCGTGACGTTGTGCAACAGATGTTAGTGCTCGCAAGATAATTTGTAAGTTTTCCCAGCCTCCCGTCTCATCTATAAACCGCTTGTATTTCATTTTGCTCCAGTCATTCAATTCTGAATTCCCTGGTTCCGGCTTGTCTAACCATCTTTCTGTAAGAAATCCACCTGCCAAAACACCATATGCAAAAAGTTTGATGCCATTTTTCAACACCTCCGTGGTCATATCTCCCAAAGCACGTTGATCCAGCAGTGAGACCACCACCTGGTTAGAAACAACCGGGAAACCGTGACGAAGGAGTACCAATAAATGATCGGTATCAAAGTTGGTTAAACCAATATTGGCGATCCGACCACCTTCATGTGCCAGCATGAGGCCCTCCATAGCATCTAAGTATCCTGGGTGCTGGAATGTCCACCAATGAAGCTGCAGCAGGTCTACCGATTCAACACCAAGTCTATCTGCACGCTCATCAATAGCATCTCGAACTACTTTGGGTGACATTCTGCCGGGCTTTGGACACCACTTTGTATGAAACCGCGCTACGTTCAAATTGTCGCAAGTCTCTTGACGAAGTTGAAGTATTTCCCTCGCCCGGCCAGAGATTAACTCGGCGCTTCCATAGTGATCAGCCATATCAAATGTGTCGAAACCTTCCAAAGCATATTCAACAAGATTCTCAGCTGCCGCTTCGAGATCGAGATTGGACCCATCTTTTTCAAGATCTGCCACTTGCCATAGACCCGTAATAACTTGACTGATCTCGTAGTTTGGCGACAACAACAACCGTTCTGGTTTCATATGGCTTTACCCTGATCTAATCACTAATCCTATTTGGTCGAATTTGTTTCTGATGATAGCGACTAATTTGATGTCAATAACCGTACGTAACATCCTTTGCTCAGAAATTTTTGTCAGCCTTAATCACTGATCATTAAATTTCTTATCATCCGATTGATTTTACTGCCGTTGTCTGCAAACTCGTCCATCACGATATCAATATGGTTACGATTCGGAACGACAGTCGCAAAACTCTTAAGGCCAGCCGCAGACCAACTCTCGTTTATCTCTAACTGCTGGAATAAAAATTCTTCGGTCTCATTCCCACCCACAATGAATAGCAATTCTCCAGCTTCGCTCGGAACATTGTGAATGGGGCTATACATGCGAACATCGTCCTCGGAAATACATAGTATTTTATTCTTAGTACTCTGTCGGACAGGTTCTAGATCATACAATCCGCTGATCGCACAACCTGTAGAAATAACATCAGCAGGAAGACCCTTTTCCACAGGCCATAATCTATCCATTAGCAAAGTTACCAGATGACCTCCTGCCGAATTACCCGAAATCGAAATGTTAGTTGGATCAATATTCAGATCTGACTGATGCTCATATATCCATTGAACAGCTCGCTGACAAGAGTCAATAATGATCGGGAAGTTAGCTTCTGGAAGCATTGGATAGTCGATGACAATCACAACTGTTCCATCTTCACAGAACCCATCAGCAACAAAACTGAAGGCCTTTGCATCCAGTGAATGCCAGAATCCACCATGGATAAACATCTGAACACAACCATTTTGCTCAATAGTCTTATCAAGAAAAATATCTAACATCTGCTCTTGATGTGTGCTGTAGGGTACATTCAATACCGGTTCAAGTCTTGTCCGCGACCGGACACTTCTTTCAAGCCTTCTCTCAAACAATGAGTCTAAAAAAGGCACGCTGTCGAGGACAAACTGTGCCTCAAGCTGATCGCTACTGTAGTTTCGATATGCCATATATCGGACTTAACATTGCTTATTATCGATATTGAGACCAGAGAAAGAATTGGTTATCCAGAATTACAGTCTCTAACTCGAAAGGTGTTTTTTCTCGGGTAATATTCCTGATGGTCTAAAGACCAGCATAAGCACCAATACCATCCCCACAATAATTATTCGCAGGGATGCCGCTTGTGTCTGATAGTCGGGGGTTACGATAAAATTGATTAGACTATCACTTGCAGACCACAACCCCCAGATGACAATTGCGCCGACGATGGCACCTAGGTTGTTGCCTTTTCCACCAACGATCAACATCACATACACCTGAATTGTGAATATCGGCAAGAAATCTTGCGGACTGATAAATCGGACAAAATTTGCGTACATCGCACCCGCCAATCCCATGATTCCACAACCAAGAACAAAGGCTTGCAGACGAAACAAAAATACATTTTTTCCCAAAGCCTCGGCGGCGACTTCATCCTCTCTGATTGAACGAAGCACCCTGCCCCAGGGAGATTTCACGACACGCTCAAGAGCGTAGTAAATGAATACTATGGTCACGATACAGATGATGAGATAGCACAAATTGCTCATGAATGCAGAGTCTAAGAATCGAGAAAATGGCTTGGGTAGTGCATACAGCCCGTTTGGCCCGCGTGTCACCGACTCTGCATTAAGCGCCACCAACTGAATACTTATTGCTATTCCAAATGTGGAAATCGCAAGAAAATCTTCTCGCAATCTCAAAGTCACCAAACCAACCAACACTCCAGCTAGACCAGAAACCACAATCGCGCATATCCAGCCTAGAAGTATAGGCAATTCGAAACCACCGAACATGGTATCCGGGTAATCAGGACCGGTAATAATTGCACTGGTATACGCCCCAACTGCAAAGAAGCCCGCGATACCAACATTAAACATGCCGGTAAACCCATATTGGATGTTTAATCCTAGAGAACTGATGATATAAAAAGAACAAATAATGAAAAAGAAAATAAAAAATGACAGGATATCAATCATCTCTTTCTTTCTCACCTATGATTCCCTGAGGTCTCACAATTAGGACAACAATCATGATTAGAAATGATATCGCGCTACGATAAGCAGAAAGATCTGCGGCGACCGCAAAGGCTTCCGTCAAACCAATCAAGAATCCACCGAGCACCGCTCCATAGACATTCGTCACACCCCCCACGATCAACGCCGCAAACATCGGGAGTATGAGTTCGAACCCCATTTCGGGATCAAGTTGTGTGACATGAGCATGTAGCGTTCCCGCAATTGCCGACAGCGACGCACCAATTACCCAAGACCATCGAATAACAGATTTCACGTTAATGCCATTAACCATCGCCAAGATTGGATTCTCTGCAACCGCCCGCATTTTCTTGCCCATCGTGGTTATGGATAAAAACGAATGTAGGGAAACCACACAAATAGCTGTGATAACAAGAATGACAATGTCATCTGGTACTACCTTGATGTCACCAAATATCGGAATTGCTCGTGGGATGTAAAAGCTTAGGAACATCTGGTCCGCACCCGCAACCAGCGTGATGACATTTCGGATGATCAGCGATAACCCAAATGCAGCAATTATGAATGTAATTCGAGATGCTGCTCTCTCTCTGAGCACACGGAAAAGCACCGAATCGACCACGAGGACAATGACACTAGTAACCGCAATGGAAAACACTATTGAGCCAAGCAAAGGCCATCCAAATGAGATGGGGCCAATAGATCCAATCCCTGCGCCCATCAACACGATAAATGCCATGGAGATGTATGCGCCAATTGCAAGAATTTCACCTTGAGCAAAATTTGCAAATCGTAATACGTTGTAGGCAATGCTGAGGCCTACGGCACCAAGTGCGATGATTGAACCGCTAACAAGGCCGTCGATAAAGTACTGAATCATGATGCTCGTGCCATTGAACCGGCTCCAAAATAAATTTCGGCAACTTCGGGGTCCTCTAAAAGCTCGCGAGCATTTTTTACCAGTCGAAGACGGCCATTCGCTAAGATAGCCCCACGGTCGGAGACAGAAAGTGCAGCGCGTGCATTCTGTTCGACCATGACCACAGTTACACCACTGTCTCGAATTTGGACGACATGCTGGAAGACCTGATTTCTAAGAACGGGAGACAATCCTGCCGAAGGTTCATCAATAAGCAGTAACACGGGGTCGGCCATGAGTGCACGACCTAACGCAAGCATCTGTCTCTGACCCCCAGATAGTTTTCCAGCAGTGGTGTCTCTGAATCTGCTTAGATCGGGAAATAATTCGAAGACTTTCTCTAGCCTTTCAGCATAGGCTTGCGTGTTTAATATCGCGCCTAAATCTAGATTATGCAAAACCGTCAGTTTCGCAAATACATTTTCTGTCTGGGGCACATAAGCCACCCTGCGCTCAATGATTTCATACGTTTCCAACTCGGATATATTTTCACCCTGAAACAATATTTCACCCGATATTACTTCTATCAGCCCACAGATCCCCTTTATTAACGTTGACTTTCCGGCACCGTTCGGACCTAACAATGTAAGAATTTCACCCTGGATAACTTCCAGTGACACATCGATAACAATCGGCAACACGCGTTGGTATCCGGCCACAAGGTTACTGACTTGGAGAATGGCTTTACCTGAGCTGGGATCAGAATTATTCACGGTGACTGTTGGTGCAAAATAATAAAGCACCAACACCTCTAGTGTTCTATAACCAATCTTGTATTAGTTGTTCCTTGGAGATGCCTCACTACCCAAGAATGCATCTATCAAGCGAGGATCTGAACGAATTTCTTCCGGACTACCTTGCATCAGCATATCGCCATCGGCCATAACTAGAATAGATGAGCACAATCGCATCACAAGTTCCATGTTGTGCTCAATGATCAGAAACGTCACTCCTTGACGGTGTATATCTTTTATTCGATCGATTATTTCTTCCAGTAAAATTGGGTTCACACCTGCAGCTGGCTCATCTAGTAGGATAAGCTTAGGATCAGACATCAACGCTCTGCCAAGTTCCAGGAGCTTCAATTGTCCGCCTGAGAGATTCCCTGAAAACTCATTCTGAAGATCAGCCAGATTTAAAAATTCCAGCAAATCCTTGGCTTTGTCTTTTATTTTGAGCTCTTCCTTTTTTACTGCACTGTTCTGCAACCAGTTGTTCCAGAGCTTTTCGCCAATTTGTTTGCGTGGGACCATAGTCAGGTTTTCAAGAACTGTCATTCCTGAAAATGGTCTAGGAATCTGGAACGTGCGAACGATGCCGAGCTGAAAAGTCTGATATGGTCTAAGGCCTGTGATCTCATGCTCATTAAAAAATACTGCGCCACTCGAAGGAGTAAGATGACCAGCGATCATATTGAATGTTGTTGTTTTCCCGGCTCCATTCGGTCCAATCAAGCCCGTAATCGTATTCGGCTCAACGGTGAATCCGAGGCCACTCACCGCAGTCAAGCCGTCAAATTCTTTTGTTAGATTCTCAACAGTTAGCATGGTGTAGAAATTCGTGAATCCGACTAATACTACCCCCCCTAGTGATAAAGAGTAGGTTGTAACTGTTTCAACTATTAAAGAGGCCAAGAAGCTAGCTTCTTGGCCTCTTAGATCGAATATTTTGTTCCTGTTTAGTTGTTCATGGCTCGAACCTTCGCCTTCACTTCAGAAACCTCCTCAAGCGATACACTGCCGACAGTAACATATTCGCCATCTTTGATTTTCATCATGACAAATGGCACGGCAACATCGCCATAAGGATCAAAATCAATCGGTCCTGTTGCGCCAACATACCAAATATTCTTACCAGCTTTGATGGCACTTATGGCCAACTTTAATCCCTCAACACCACCATGATGCTGCTCACCGTCTGGACCCGTAATTTCTCGGACAATCTTGGCAAGCGTTGGCCCGCTCGTATCGAGGCCACGCATATCAGCGGCTACCATCGCCAATCCAATAAGCACACCGGCGTCATAACCTGAATTTCGTCCGGGACCTTTGGGACTCGCGTCCCAGCGAACCTGAAAGTCGGCTTCCATCTGTTGGAGAGAAGAATTTTCTGGCGTTCCAGGACTAATGAACCACGCATTCTTCAAAAGATCTTCACCGACGGTATCTACAAATGCGCTGTCGTTCATACCTTGTGGCATGATGAAATTTTGTGGTCCATCAAATCGAATCCAATCTCTAAAATGTTTGACGCCATCCTGGGTATTGCTGAGCATATATAAGCTATCCGGATCGCCTTCCAGTGTTTTGGTAATTTCGGACCGGTAAGTCGGTTGATCTGGATTAAATGGAACGGAATTAGCTATCTCTCCACCCAACGCCTTAAATGCATCTATAAAGCCGGCCTTGTTATTTTTCCCCCAGTCATTGTTAAAATAAATAATCGCTGGTTTACGAAATCCTGCCTGGTAAGCCATCATGGCAGCAGCGACTGCCTGTAATGAGTCTGACGGTAAAGTGCGGAAAAAGAGCCCTTTGGTCTCTCCTCTTTTCGCCATATTGGTAAACGTCGAAGACGTAGATGCTGTGGCTATGACCAGAACGTCATTCTCAACTGTCACAGAACTGAGTAACGGAGCAGTAATACCTGACGAGACTGGACCTACCAAAGCAGTTACGCCTTCAAGATCAATCAGCTTTCGTGCGGCATCCACAGCAAGGGAGGCTTGGGTGTTTGAGTCTCGAACGTCGTATACGAGATCACAGCCAACCCCGAGTGCCGCTCTGGCTTCATTGACTTGCTCAACTCCAAGCTGAGCCGCCCTTGATATGGGAACGCCATGCGCACCATAGGCCCCGGTCAGCGAAAGCACAGCGCCGATCTTATGTTCACACGCTGCTAGAGACGCATTGAATCCACTCGAACCGGCCATACACAATAGAGCGGCGCCCAGCACCCCCACAACCTTCTTTTGTCGCATTTTCATCTCCATTACTCCTTTTATTTGTAGAGGAAACAAACCATAGCTAATAAATTTCGTTAAGCGAGAAGTGATTGTATAACGAACCAACTCTGAGTCGGAATTTTTTCCATGCTCAATTTGAGGTTGCTAGTTTGAACAATAAACCGTCGGGCTCGGCGTAGTGATCCAGAATTGAAAAATGGTTCGCGTTTTCAATGAGTGCTGATTGACTACCCTTTCCGAGGCCAGCTTGCATCATCGCAAAGTCATGCGTTTGCCGGACCATTTCTAAACCTTCATGGGTACCGACAGCCAGAACCAGGTCGCCGGCGTAGTTTTCACTACAGGACAGTGGCGAAAACTCGTCCACATCGCGTTGTGTCAGACCTATTTCCCTATTACGATCGATATAGACGACTGGCTGCAGGTCGTAGATTCCACTGATACCCAAAGTTCTGCTGATTATCGGTCGTTGGTCGTGAGAGTAGCGATCCCACTGGGTTGCGGCCAGAATTGCAACGATCTGAGCACCCGCGGAGTGGCCCGCTAAATTGATCTCTCCGCTGTCAATCCCCCAGGTTTTCAATCGACTCACAAGATCCAGAACCATTTTGCGACACGAGTTAACAAGTTCAGTCATGGTCACATCTGGGCAAAGCGGATAATTTGCGCCAATAAACGTCCAGCCCTTGTCTACAAAAGCGGGGGCCATAAACTCAAAATTTGCCTTGTCTTGGGAATACCAAAACCCGCCATGGAAAAATATGTGTACCGGAAACTCTGACCCACCCGGAAAAACATCATAGGTCTCAAGACTATGGTCTCCGTAACAAACATCAAGTTTTGTCTCTAAGTCTGCCCGAGCACGGTCGCTGTCGCGCTTCCAGCTAATCGGATAGTCATCATAGTGTGGGATTCTGTGTTTTTGGTTATAAAGATTCTCCAGTTGATCCTTGGTAAACCCTCGATAAGGCTTGTCTGTCATTGAATTTTCCATCTACCTGAACATTAAGTGTTTAGTGACACAATCGGGAGTGAGCAATCAAGGATACTACGGACTACATCCTACGAGTACTCTCATAAACTCATAGATTGAAGCACAATTACTATGATAGGAACCAACAAATGCGATTAATGGGAGCTAATCAATATATCCTCAAAGATCGTTTTCACTGAATACTATGATTCCTAAAGTATCACTTGCCCCAGATTACTCAGTCAGCCGCTTGATTGCCGGAGGCTGGCAGTTACAAAACCAAGGCGACAATGTGATCAATGACCTTTTGCGACTCAGTCGCTATGGGATTACCACTTATGAAACTTCAGATACCTATAAAAACGGACAAACTCTTCTAGGTAGATTTCTTGCCAGAGCTAAACAATCACTCTCCAGCGAGATATTTTCAACGCTTCAAATTCATACCCGATATACAGCACCGATTACAGGTTCTGTCCCAGGTAAAGCCACAATTGTCGATACTGTTGATCGCTCATTGAGAGAATTGAATGTCACTCGACTGGATCTGTTACAACTTCAATGGTGGAACATCGAAGTGCCTGGCTTCGAGGAAACGCTGTCGGTAATTGGTGATCTTCGCAAGGCTGGAAAAATTCATCACATCGGCACTACAAACTTCGGCGTCTATCTTCTGGACCGAGCAAGATCAACTAATGTTCCTCTAACAACAAACCAGGTTCAGTACTCAATTCTAGATCGCCGAGCAGAAAATCAACTTGCCAACTATGCAAAGCAGTATGGAATAACTTTACTAACCTACGGTGCACTGGCGGGCGGATTTCTTGCTCGGAAGTGGTTCGGTGCTCATGACCCTTTAGTCGTTCCTTCAAACGCTATCAGGTTTAGTCGGGAATATCGGTGCATCATCGATATGGTGGGTGGGTGGAATTCCTTCCAGACTCTGTTAGGTGTCCTAAATACCATCGCGTCTAAACAAAATTGCTCACTCTCAGCGGTAGCTCTGAGATGGGTGCTACAAATGGGACCTCCAAGTGCGGTTCTAGTCGGCTTATCTACCTCGCAACGACTAACAGATCTTCTGTCGGCATTTAAGATTAATCTTTCGCCAACCGACCTCGTCTCCATTCAAGAAACAGTAGGTCGTTCGAACGAAGACGTGGGCCAACTCGAGCGCGATACTGAGTCTTCACTATTTGCAGCGATACATTCAAACTAGATTGAATCTCGGACTCAGGCTCATCAGAATTAACTAAGTTAACTGATTCTGGTTATAGCGCATTATTTGTCCATGGCGCCCAGTCTTATCTCGCTCGAGATCATAGCAATCACCCACTGGCCCCGACCGTTCCTTTAGTGCTGAATCTAGTAGATCATTGTCGCCAGGCGTCAGCGAGAATCCAAATACCCGAAGGTTCTCTGTGATGTGAAGTGTGGACGTCGCGCCAACAATCGCAGCTGCGACTCCCGGTTTATCCAGAACCCAGCGCAACGCCACAACTGGAACAGTAACCTCATACTTATCCGCTACAGTTTTTAAGCACCTGAGCAGTTGTTGAAAGGTGTCCCACCCGCCGAAGTCTTCGATAATTAGTTTGTACTTCGTTAGGGACCTATTTGGGAAAGGCTCTAGAGGCTCGGATTTCCCAATCCAATCAGAAGAAATAAATCCACCAGCCAAAGTTCCGTAACACAGCTGACTAATGTTGTTCTCCAAGCTACAAGGAATGAATGACTGTTCCGGACGAACGTCTATAAGCGAGTATTGCGGCTGGTTAGTAACTATTGGAACATTGGCTTCCAGCAATGTGCGCAGATGTGAGGTATTAAAGTTCGTAGCTCCGATCCTCGCAATTTTTCCAGCTTCTCTCAGTTCATTGAGTACAAGTGCCGTCTCAACGAAACCAGGCGTTTTGTCCGGGTCCCACCAGTAATATTGAACCAGGTCAAGTTGCTCGACCCGTAATCTCTTGAGTGAACGATCAATAATGCTTTCTACATATTGACGATCAACTGTAGCCAAACGGTCATAATCGGGTACGATCTTTGTGTGTATCTGTACGGATTTTGCCAGTTCTGGATAGGTGGTTCGAAATTTCCCTATGAGTTCTTCTACCCCCGTATAGTGATCTGCACAATCGAAAGTTGTAATTCCATGCTCAACAAATGTAGCCATATCTTTAATTGCTTGTGCTGGATCTACAGTGCCATGTCCACCCGCAAGATGCCAACCGCCCTTGATAAGTCGTGAGATCGAGTATCCCTTTGTCAATTCAATACGTTCAACGTTCATTTAGACTTATTCCTAGGAAGTGGGTTGGCCGTGGTTTCGGAATGTGAAAATGTTCGCCGATTTAGTCTATTGATCTTAAATTTAGAACCACAATTTGGGTCAGGACAAGCAATAAGATTGTCTGTTGACATCCAATCGTTGGGATCAGTTTCTCTCTGTTTAGCAGGAAGAAGTGGCAAGAGAGCTGCCAAAGTATAAATTGACCATGTTTGTGATTCTGGGAATTCTAGATGTTCCCCTCTCAAATAGAAGCAATCCCCAGCTTTAGCGCCACACCAACAAGGCCTGTCTCCCTCAAGCCACTCGATCTTTAAATCATAAAGTGAAAAAGTATCGTCAATCACAGATATCTCCTGTTGGAATGGAACAGCGATTTGAATCCGACATGAGAGGTCGAGTTAACACCCAAAACTCCCGACTGATTTAATGAGTCGTTCGCGCCATTCTATCCCAAGAGAGATTTCAAAATTGTTCACCGATCAATTCAAAAAGTACACTAGTCCTCTCAGATCTTACTGGTGGAAATACTGATGGCATTACGCACTGAAAACACTGCACTGATTGTCATCGATATGACAAATGGGTGGTGCTCATCTGAAGGACACATGGCAAAACTTGGTTTTGACACAACAATGTGTCGTGACACTGTGGACAAATGCAGATCACTGATCATGTACGCACACCAAAGTAATGTGCAAGTGATATTTACACAACATATCTATCGAGAGGATTACTCCGATGGGGGTTTCATCGTTGATGAAATAATGCCCGAATTGAAATCAGTTAAACCAGCTTCTGCTAACGCATGGAGTAATCAAATCGTTACCCAACTAAGGCCTCTACAACAAGACATAGTCATCAAGAAAAATAGATACAGCGCATTTTTTTCTAAGGATTTCACAAACCATCTTAAGCGACTCTCCATCACTGACTTGGTACTATGCGGTGTCACAACCAGTATGTGTGTCGAAAGTACAGCACGGGACGCAGCTCAAAGAGATTACCGAACTTTCGTGGTTAAAGATGCAACAGCCGATATCGAAACTATTCGATACGAACAAGCACTAATCAACTTGGAATTTGGTTTTGCCCGCTTGATATCGGTTTCCGACGCTAAGGACAAATGGAGCGGGTAACTAGTTTGTGTAGATCCAGCCGTTAAGCATCGTATCCTTTAAAGGCGTCCTCTAACAAAGAGTCAAACTGTAACCGAGCACACCAGCCGAGTTCCCGTTCGGCCAGAGCGGTACTGAACATCGACGCATTGGGTTCAGCACGATAACGATCTGGATCCCGCACGATGCTGGCCGGAATGCCCATCGCCTGTGCCCGCTCCAACGTGGGTAGGGGACTCATGGACCATGGTGCAACAGCAAAGTACAACTGCCAGGATGATGACAGGTCAGCCCTTACTGCGGCAACAAAACCGTCTGCAGCATCCTCCGGCGCTATAAACGAGCGGGTCGCCGTCAATGGCTCGTTCAGCGCATGGTTATCCTGGGGCAGATCACAGAGCCACTCGACACCGTCCTGCCCTGCCAGCGCCCGGGCGGTTGCGATCACCACATCTGGAAAAACGACAAACGCCGGTCTCAGGCACACTACCTCGATACGGCCTCGACGGGCAAAACAGCGTCCCACGGTCTCAGCCACCTGTTTGCTCAAACCATAAGCCTGCCGTGGACGACACGGATGATTTTCATCAATCGGTAGATAGTCCGGTGGGGTGTCGTCACCGATTCCCAGGGCAGCAACGCTGGAGCACAAAACCACACGCTGAACACCGGTCTCCTCGGCCGTTTCCAGCACATTCCAGGTGCCTTGCACATTGATCTCAAAAAACGCTTGCTCCGTCGCTGGCACTGCTGCGTCGAGCGCCGCCAGATGGATCACCATATCTCGATCGACCATCGCGGCCTGCAAACTGGTACGATCCAGGATATCCGCCTGAACCTGATCAATGTCGCTCCCCCAACCCACCTTGTCGAAGTTGCGTACATCAAAACCCTGGGCCACAAGCGCCGTGTGCACATAACGGCCCAGACGCCCACTTCCTCCCGTGAGGAGAACGCGATTCATGCCTGATCGAACAGCGCTCTAGCGACCCTTGACCGGAATGCAGCCGTACCCTGCTCCCACACCGGCGACATGTCTGCGGTACGGGATGCTGTTGGTGAATGGGCCGCAGCCTGTAGGTCCGCAAGCACTTCAATATCCTGATTCATAATCTCGCACCAGGCCTCGGCCGTGCGTTGGCGCTCATCGACCAGTTTCGGATCGGTTACATCTTGATCAATAAAATAGAAGTTTAGGTGCTCGGTACAGCGAGCCGGACCATCAGGCTCTATCGCAACCAGCATCATGTGGCGTGGCTGCAGTTCGATCAAGGTATTCGGGTACAACGCAAGGATATCCTGGGAGATCTTTTGGGCATCGGATAACCGGTCAAATTGACGCAAGTGCTGACCCGATGATTTTGGCTTGTCCGCCGCGCCGGTGGTGTAGCAGATGCCGAAAACCGTGTCATCGATGTTGACGTCTGTAAAACGCCGAGCTGCGGCAACATCGCCGAGCTGCGGGTGGACCATGGGCAAGTGATAAGTATCCAGGAAATTCTCGATAACAAACTTCCAGTTGGCATCCACTGTCAGGGTGCGCTGCTCGCCTAAACTGAAACGGGATAAATCATAGTTTTCCCAGCGCGAGATCAGCGGCGCCACAAAATCTTCGAACTCAGGTGCTTTGCCGTCAATGTTCACGAATACCTGGTCCAGCCAGACCGCAACGCGGACGGGTTCCAGGCCATAGTGCTGTGGGTCAAATTCAGCCGGTGCGCTGCGATCGCCGGTCTTCCAGTGTGGCGTGCCGCGTAACGCCCCGTCCATCCCATAGGCCCAGCCGTGATATTTGCAATGCAGAAGTATTTTCCCCTGGCACGGTGCTCGCAGCACTCGCGCACCACGATGACGACAGACATTGTGGAATCCTCGAATACTCCCGTCTTCATCCCGCAGCAGAATCAGCGGAAGACCAGCCACCGTCACGGGAATCGCATCGCCCCGACCGGCCATCTGGCTGGCGCTTCCGGTATTGACCCAGGTACGGGCAAACAGGACATCATTCTCCTGTTCATAAAGCTTAGGATCATGGTACGCCGCTGTTAACTGTTCTTGCCGTGACCTCACCCGAATCTCTACCAGTGTCGCTCAGGCCGGTATCCGATTTACCGACGACTCACGAATACGCGCCCGTGCACGAGTCGCGTCACCAAAGGCTTCGAACAGTCGGCGCGACAGCGTATGGTTATTGGGTTCCCATTCCGCATGCCACTGTACACCCACGGTGAAAGTGGCATCGTCCTTCAGACGTATCCCTTCAATCAGGCCATCTTCGGACTCAGCTTCAACCGCAAACACGTCAGCCAGCCGATCGATTCCCTGTCCATGCAGTGAATTGACTCGAATATCAGACTCGCCGGCGATCCGGGCCAGGCTACCACTCAACCTTACCTGATGGCGCAGCTGGAAAACTTCCTCAATCGTGATGTCTTTGTTGCGCGGCATACGGTGATCGTCTTTCCCCTCGACCAGATGGACCCGGTAGTACAAGGACCCCCCCATCGCAACATTCATCTCCTGAATCCCCCGGCACATACCGAAAATCGGTACGCCTTTGTCGATGCAGCTTCTGACCAGCTGCAATATGGTGTCGTCCCGGCCCGGATCTATGGGCTCATCGTCGGGAAAAGGGTCTCCTGCAAAATGGTGTGGTTCGACATTGGCACGGCCACCCGGCAAAACCAGCCCGTCAATGCGCTCGGCTAGGCGGTCTGAATCATAGTGATCCTTGATGCCAGGCAACAGAAAAGGCTCGCACTTCGCAAATTGTGAGACTGACCGCACAACCGCCTGGCCGGTACCGTGCGCGGCATAGCGGCCGTTGGCCACTTCCACCAGGCTGGCGGCAATACAGACTAAAGGTTCAATATTGTGAGTCATGCATTAAAGACATCAATTCAAGCGATCCACTGTAGCCCGCATTAATGCATCTAAACATAACATGTAGAACCTGACACTGCCTCTCCAACACCGTAGAGGTCCGAATTTAGACCCTGGTGGACAGCTCGGTAAAGCTCAGCTTTGCAGATCGCGGACAAGTGCTGTCCGCGTGCTAGATGAAACCTGTACGTCATAGTCGTAAGCCGGATGATCAATCCCGATGATGAGTGTTTCCTCGGATCCTAGCGCACCGATCATCTGCCCGGTGAGTTCGAATCGAACAAAATGCACCGATGAGGTTTTGTCGGCAGTCTCCCGAACGAGATCCTCGTTCGCGATTGGTGTAACGCGACTCAGATCCCCGACCGCAAGCCACAAGGCTGTTTCGATCCCGATCAACCGCTGCAATGCCGTGCGCCGCTCCTCGATGTCGGGAAATTCGATCATCATGGTTGCCTTGAGGTTACTGCCGTCAGGAATCAAAGGGTTATAGGCATCGAGTTCTTGCTGGATCTTGTCCGCCTCAAAGATGCGTTCCAGTCGCAGCATCTCCTGGATCTGGTACTGCATGGTCAGAGCGTCTTCAAAATAGAGGGTCACGTTGGGACCGACGGCCACGCGCCGATTATTCTTGTGCGCCATTACCCGTGCACGAAAATCCTCGCGGTCATTCGCGTACTGTTCCAGAGTCATAAGACTCGCTCGTGTCAGTTTGTCCACAACCCAAACCTGTTTATATACCGTAAGCCTTGCGCAACAGAGCTATAGGGTGGACAGCCTGGGTTCCATCACCGACACCGTTCGCAAGGTGCTGACCTGCGATCGGGCAATCACTGCCGTAGTGGTCCGGCACGCCCGGTACGTGACTTTCCAGATGGCGGAGGTGGCGGTGCCGAAGGCGCTGTTCGAGCAGATTCTCGCACGGATTGCCCGGCTCACGCCGTCGTGCGACACGGGATAGTCGTGGACGGTGTGTTCCTTCGCCCCCTGGTCGCCTGGCCAAGGCGGCTTGCGCCTAGTGTTGGCCCAGGCCCAATACCGTGGCCCGCCTCTCTCCGAGTCGCTCAGAGTACCCAGGGTCCCTTATCTTATCCCGTCACTACGAAGTAACATGATAACATTGCAATGGCAGGCGAAAGTGGGAGAATCTGCGGCAAGGCTCGGCTGACGAGACGTTCAACTGGGAAATCTCGAATTACATAAATAGGTGCAATTATGACTGACCAAAACGTGGATAGCGCAAGCAAGTGCCCAGTGATGAGCAGCCCTCACCAGGCCGTTGGCGGCACAGCGAACCAACACTG
>Ga0207963_1000003_pt1 | contig 96447 bp, 90 predicted proteins | sample Knorr_S15_td_NAD_FD_185604 | JGI IMG/M metagenome (GOLD analysis project Ga0207963, IMG submission 185604) | Marine microbial communities from Southern Atlantic Ocean transect - Knorr_S15_td_NADW_ad_2500m_LV_A (SPAdes) (version 2) | ecosystem: Environmental > Aquatic > Marine > Oceanic | place...
GTCGAGTACGGCTGGGGCGCCCGCACCGTGGACGACTCAACCTGGCAGGTGGTGCGTCACGAAAAAGGCAGCATTTGGGGACACCGGCCACCAGTTGCAACAGCGGCCAAGTAGGTTGAAGAAACCCAGGGAGAACACTTCGATGCAACTTGGTTATATCGGGACCGGGACCATGGGCAATCCCATGGCCAAGGCCCTTATTGAGGCTGGCCATTCGGTCACCGTCTATGACGTGCGACGTGAGTCAGCCACCAACCTGTGTGAGATGGGCGCTAATTGGGCAGATAGCCCCCGGGAGTTGTCCGAAGCCAGCGAGGTGGTCTTTACCTCGCTGCCCGGCCCGGTTGAGGCCGAGAAGGTCCTCACGGACCCGGACAACGGCATTCTCGCAGGAATCAAAACTGGCGGGACCTGGGTGGACACCACGACCAACTCACCCACGACAATTCACAAGCTGGCCGACATCTGCCAGCAGCGCGGCATCGAGATGCTGGACTCACCGGTCAGCGGCCGGATACCCAACATGACGATGATGGTCGGCGGCGACCCGGCGTTGTTCGAGAAACACCGGGCCGTGCTGGAGACCATGGGCAAGGATGTCATCTACGTTGGGGGCACCGCCTCGGGCTGCACGGCCAAGCTGGTGACCCAATACCTGGGTTATTCCAACTTCATCGCCGGAATCGAGGGAATGCTCATCGGGGCCAAAGCCGGTCTGGACATGGACATTCTCGCCAAACTGATACCAATCAGCGCCTCGGCCAGCGGCGTCATGGCACGGTCCATGGACGTTGTTCTAGACGGTACCTTTGCCTCCAATGGGACCCTGGATATCGTCGCCAAGGACCTGCACCTGGCCTGTCAGCTTGCCCGTGATGTGCAAGCCCCGTCCCGCATCGGCGACATCGTGGACGATGTGTTGCAGCGTGCCCAGGCCCAGGGACTCGGTCAGGAAGGGTATCCCATCGTGGCCCGGGTCCTGGAACAGATGGCAAACGCGGAAGTCCGCTCCACGCAAAAGAAATAACCAAGTACCTCGTCCGAACTAAGGAGACGACCCAACATGGCAACTGCCCGTAAGTCCCGTAGCAAGAACGGCCACTCGAATAACATGGTTAACTTGGATTCCGGCACCATCAGCCGGGAGATTTTCGTCAGCCCAGAGATCTATGCCCAGGAACAGGAACAGCTATTCGCCAGGGCCTGGCTTTTCATCGGACATGAAAGCCAAGTCAGCAAGCCAGGCGATTTCTTCGTGGCATCCATGGGCGAAGAATCGGTTATTCTCTGCCGCGACCGGCAGGGCGAGGTCCACGTTTTTCTCAACTCCTGCGCCCACCGGGGCATGAAGGTCTGCCGCTACGATGAGGGCAACACCCCGGTGTTCAGTTGCCCCTACCACGGCTGGAGCTACGCAACAGACGGCAAGCTTGTAGGCGTCCCATACTTCAAAGACGCCTACCAAGAGAAACTAGATAAATCCAAATGGGGTCTGCCTGAAGTAGCTCAGATCTGCAACTACAAGGGCGCGATCTGGGCCACCTGGGACAAGCATGCGCCGTCTTTCAAAGAGTACATGGGAGGATTCCTAACCTACCTCGATTTCCTTTTGGATACCTGGGACGGGGCCGGCGGAGAGGTGGAAGTCTTCGGCGGAGTAGAAAAATGGGTCATCCCCTGCAACTGGAAGTTCCCGGCCGAGAACTTCATCGGCGACCGATACCACAACATCAGCCACCGCTCCGTGGACATGGTGGGCCAGGGCCCTAGCGGCAGCGGACGGCGCGACATGCAAGAACGGGAGGGGGCCACAGCTCTTGACATCTCTTTCCCAGAGCGCGGCCACGGGACAATCACCTTCTTGCGTGCCGACGACAAAGTGATTCCCGCATACCAGCACTCAAAAATAGTGTCTGAGTATTTCGCCCACTGCGAGGCGGAACGGCGCAAGAACTACGGCCAGTGGGCTCGGTTGGTACCAGGCCCGAGTACCGTTTTCCCGAACATGTCCTATCTACCGCGCCAGCCACGCACCATCTCGGCATGGCACCCGCGCGGCCCCGACAGCCACGAAGCCTGGCGCTGGTTCCTGATCGACAAGAATGCCCCGGCCGAGGTCAAAGAGTTCCTGCGTCACTATTACATCAGCTACTCCGGTCCGGCCGGCCTAACCGAGCAGGACGACATGGAAAACTGGAACTATGCCCATAACGCCAGTCAAGGAGTCATCGCCCGGCGGTTCCCCTACAACTACCAGATGGGCATGGGCTTCGACGGCCCGCCGGTGGACACCGACGGCCTCGATATGCCCGGAAAGATTAGGAACGTGACCACTGCCAAGGCGACGGAACACAACCAACGCGGGTTCTACCAGCGGTGGTCCGAGTTCATGAACGCCGGCGACTGGGACACCCTAGCCACCTGGCGCAATGGCCACGCCAACGGCACCAACACCGGCAATGGCAAAGCCCTGTAATTCGCGTAGGACGAAATTCCCTTCCCAAGCGTCGAGGGAAAGTTAGGAAGGGGGTACTAGCCCTCTAGCCAAGCCAGGACACCATCATCGCGGAGGTCCCAACCAATGACCACAACCGAATCAAGCATCGCCCACCTCTTGCTCAAGGAAGAGATTCAAGATTTCCTCTACGAGGAAGCGGAGGCTCTGGACGAGCGGAACTTTGAAGATTGGCTGGACATGCTCGCCGACGACATTCGCTACTGGATGCCCATGCGCCGCAACGTCAAGGCCAACGAGTTGGACAGGGAGTTCACCCGCGAGGGTCAAGACATCAACTGGTTCGATGAGGGCAAGGAAACCCTGGAGCGACGGGTCATGCAGATCCGGACCGGCGTCCACTGGGCCGAAGAGCCCCTCTCACGCATCTGCCACTTCGTCACCAACGTCCAGCTCCTCAGCGCCACGCCGTCAGCCTCAGACCCAACGGAGGTTTCGGTGAAATGCCGGTTCCTGATCTACCGCAACCGGGTGCAAACCGAGACCGATTTCCTTATCGGAAAACGGGAGGACACCCTCAGAAAGGTGAATGGAGCCTGGAAGGTCGCCGAGCGCAAGATCATCTTGGACCAGAACGTCCTTCTGGCCAAGAACCTGACATTCTTCTTTTAAAACCGGTGGGGCCGATACGGGAGATTGAAAAATGGCTGACGTAGTTAACCTGATCACGCTGGCAGAGGGCGCCAAGATCGCCACCACCGCTGGGGCTACGGTAGAAGTGGTGGATAACCCCAAAGACGGCGTCTGGGTTTTCGGCAAATATCTGGTCTGCCCGGAAGACCCTTCCCTGGTGGGCAGCGAGGACATGTTCTTCGCCCAAGATATCGTGGAAGTTCTGGACTGATGGCCAACTCCATGATCACCCAGCCAAATTACGAGGAGCTACGCGACGCCTTTCAGGCCGGTTTCGACTCCATCGACGACGGAGACGGCTTCTATCACGGCTTTCACGCGTTCTTGGCCGACCGCGGCTTCGGCAAACGGGAGGACATCCCCTGCACTTGCTCCGACAACGGGGCACGCGGCCACCAGCCCGAGTGCCAGTGGGTTAAGTCCTGAGGGTTAAGACCTGACGTTTATGGGACCAATGAAAAAGAGGGCCATGAAAGCCCTCTTTTTTGCGCAGCATTGCCCATCCGGTTGATCGCCAAAATCATCTCGTTTAGCCGGCCGGGGCTTTGCTTGTTGTTCCGGAAGGAAATTCTCCGTTTGGATAGTAATTCCGGCTCGTCATTTTCCTGGCGCAGAGACCCTGACTTCACGATCTCACCAGACTCCAGAAGGTCTGCGAATGATTCATTCAACTCGGCTATCTGGTCCGTCGACAGGTCTTTTTCGAGTCGGACCACAAGTCGGTCATGCACCTGACGGACCGAATGGTACGTAGAGTAGTAGAACTTGATCCAGTCGGCCGCCTCTTCCGCGGAATGGGCGATCTTATATAACGACAAGTCTTCCGGCGATATCAAATTCCGAGCCAGCAGTTGGTCTTTTACGAACTGGTCCCAGGTCTTCCAATAATTGTCCCCAGGAATCTCCATCAGCACCAACGGCATCGGTTGCGCCTTTCCGGTCTGCAGCAGCGTTAATACCTCGAACCCTTCATCCTGAGTGCCGAACCCGCCCGGAAACAATGCGCAGGCGTCGGCCTCCATGACGAAGAATAGCTTCCGAGTGAAGAAGAAATGGAAAGAGATAGACTTGGGATCATCCTGCATGACCGTGACCGGGGTTTCGAACGGCAGCAGGATGCTTACCCAAAGCTGTTCTCTGCTCCAGCGCCGTCGATCCCGACCTTCATGATTCCGGAGGCCGCGCCGGTGATCGCCATGAACCCCTGCTCGGTCATCCGGCGGCCAAAATCGGAAGCTAGTTTGTAATGAGGATCGCCTTCAGGGATGCGGGCTGAGCCAAAGATGGACACCTTCCAGATGTCGCGGTACGGCTGGAACATTCTGGCAGCATACCGGAACTCATCCATGGTCCGGCTGACCACCTTAAGGTCCAAAACGTCCAACTCGTCTCTCTTCGTCTTTAGGGCGTTCAGCAGTATCTCGCGATATAGCCACTGACGCAGGTCCCTGCCTTTGAACTCCGTAATCGCTTTGGCTTCTTGCAGGATTACTTCGTTGGTGTCCAGTTTCATGGTTCACTTGCGGCTTCGCCCGAATTTTTTCGGGCAGATCATCTTCAGATAAGCATATCAGTGATACGGAAATCGAGATAACCATAGATTGCAAGGGCGACCCCTAACCTCGATAACAACAAAAAAGAGGGGCCGTCATGGCCTCTCTTTTCCGCCAATTTCCCTGGATGCCTGTCCCGCCGTTCACCCGTTAAAAAGGCTGAGGGCGTTCTGGCGGGTGATGCGGTCTTGGTCCGCCTGGTCGAGGCCAACGTGGGCCACCGCGTCCATCAGGCCGCCGCTCATGGCCGCCCAGACCCAGTCAGACCCCAATAAAACGTGTTCCGGCCCGGCCAGGTCCAGCAGCAGCTTCAGAGAACGGGGGTTAACGGTAACCGTGTCGTAGTAGAGCATCGACATGTAGTCCTCCGGACCGTCTTTCTTTAGGTCCGTCAGCTTCTCCATGCCCCGACGGTAGGCCACGTCCACCCGGCCGATCAGGTAGGGCAGAGAGCCGCCACCGTGGCAGAGCATCAGCTTCAGTTTGGGGTGCCGGTCCAAGAGGCCAGAGTGGATCAGCTTGGCAGCTAATATGGTCGTGTCCAACGTCCGACCCATGCTGAAGGCCATGAAACCTGGCCCAACCAGCGGCCATTTGCTGTGGGATGCCCCGTGGAGCATCACCGGCACATCCATTTCCTCGGCTGAGGCCCAGAAAGGCTCCAAACTCGAATCGGCCACGTCAACCTCGGCCGGGTCGCTGGGCAACATTACCCCCAACATCCCCAGGGTTTTGACAGCGTATTCCAACTCCCTAGCTGCGCGTTCTCCGTCCTGCATGGGTACCGCGGCGATGGTCTGGAAAGCCGGGCCGCTATCTTTGGCCGTCTGCACCATGTGCTCGTTCAATAGACGGACCCAATCAGCCTCTTTGCCGGGGGGCATCGTGTACCCCTGGATATCGAGCCAGGCGGCCAGATATTGGGACCCCACTCCCTGCTCCTGCATCCATTCGCTTCGCGTGACCGTCTCGGATAGGCTGCCTCCCGCCGCCCGGAGGGTCGGCAGACCAGGAAACGTAAGAGCGTGGCCGGCGTCCGTCTCTTCCACCTGCACGCCAAAGGCCTTTTGCGATTTCTCGACCTCTTTTAGGAAGCTAACCGGAGCGATGTGGGCATGTACATCGATAAATCCCTGAGGTGTTTCCTGGGCCATGGCTCCTCCATTTTTAATGAATTACAGCCGGATATTGGTTGTGCTATGCGCGCCTGAGGATATATTCGAGAGGCATCGGCGTCAAGGCTCTTGAGAATCTGTATAATGGGCGGAAATTCTCCGGTAGCTTGATCAGCAACCATAACGGTAAAAATTAGTAAATTTTGTGAGGAACACCAGATGCCCCAACGTAGAGATGGCGGCGATGCTGTACTCGAAGCCCTGCGCAAGCTCGACGTGGACTACATCATATCCTCGCCCGGCTCCGAGTGGCCCTCAGTCTGGGAGGCGTTGGCCAGGCAGGCCATCAACGAGGAGCCAGGTCCCAAATACATCAATACTTGGCATGAGACCCTGGCGGTCGCCATGGCCCAGGGTTACACACGCATGACCGGCCGAATGCAGGCAGTTTTGCTGCACGCCGGCGTTGGCGTCCTTCAAGGCTCCATGGGCATCCACGGCGCGTTCCAGGGCGAGATTCCGATGTTGGTAGCATCGGGCGAAACGTCTACCTACGGTGAGGCGGACGGATTCGATCCGGGCCCCCAATGGCTGCGTAACCTGAGCATCGTGGGCGGACCCAACCGCCTGGTGGAGTCCATCACTAAGTGGAGCAGCCGTGTCACCAGTTCCGAGGTGATCTACGAGACCTTTAGCCGGGCCGGAGAGATGGCCCAACGCACGCCCAAAGGTCCCACTTTCCTGAACGTCCCGATGGAGACGATGCTGGATGAATGGGAACCACCTGTCGGACTCAAAAACAAGCCGGTGGCCCCCAAAACCCGGCCCGAGTCAGGGGACATTGAGCGGATTGCAGACTTGGTGATCGGGGCCAAGAACCCGGTCATATTGGCCGATTCGGCGGGAAAGGAACTCGCGGGTTTCCACGCGTTGGTGGCGCTTGCTGAGACGATGTCCATCCCCGTCTTTGAGTCGGAAGGGCCTGGATACTCCAATTTCCCCACCAGCCACCCGCTGCACAACGGCTACGACCTGAAGCAACGATACGACGAGTTCGACCTGTTTTTGGTGGTTGGCACTCGCGCACCTTGGTATCCTGCCAGCGCCAGGCCCACAAACGGCACTGTTGTGATCATCGACGAGAACCCGATCAAAGAGTTCATGGTCTACCAGGACCTCGGCGCCGATCACTACCTGGAGGGAGACCTAGCAGCATCGCTGGACCTATTGACCGAGGCGATCAGATCCAAAGGCGGGAAGTCCACCGGCTATGCCGGCAACGACGGCGTGTGGGAGAAGTACAGGGCCGTCAGCGACTCGGCCGCCAACGCAAGCCCCATAGACACTGGAGTCCTGTGTAACGCATTGAGCGAGAACATGCCGTCGGATGCGATCTACATCGATGAGACCATCGTGCACCGGCCCCAGATACTTCGCCGCATCGAACGGGACAACCCCCAGAGCTACCTGCGCCCCATCGGTGGACTGGGGCAGGGTCTTGGAACTGCTTTGGGCGTGAAACTGGCCTCGCCTGACCGGCCTGTTATAGCCCTGATGGGCGACGGCGCGCTGCTTTATAACCCCATCACCCAGGCTTTGGGCGTGGCTAGGGAGAGCAGCCTGCCCATCATGATCGTGGTCTTCAACAACTCCAGTTACGCCGCCATGAAACGGCTGCACCTGTCCTTCTACCCGGAGGGCGATGCCGCCAAATCGGGCATCTTCCACGGCGTCAATATCCCCGGCCCAGATTACCAGGAACTGGCATCACCCTTCGGCGGTCACGGAGAACGGGTGGAAAACCCCGAACGCCTAGCCGGCGCCATCAAAGACGGCCTTGCCGCAGTGGCCGAAGGCCGCGTGGCGATACTGGACGTTGCGCTGTCGGGGTAGCAACTAGATCATTTCAAAACAAAATGGGCGCGGCGTTGACGCGCCCATTTTGTTTTGTTGTAAAGAGGCCCAAAGTCCTACCCAGCCATATCCTCATCCATCAGCCCCGCAACCTGAAGATTGACCTCACCGCCGAGGGTTTTGAGCTTCTCTGCAACCCGCTGGCGGCGGTGTTCCGAGTGGTTCTGATTAAGCTTCCATTTGCCTTGTAGCGAGGTTATTTCGATCTGGAAGGCGACTATGCGGTTCAGCATCTGGTCAGAGTAGGCGGTGCTGAAATCCGGCTCCCACGGCTTGGGCTGAGATGCCTCATGTTGTTGAGTGAGCCGCCCGACGCTGTCTTCCAGATCCGAGCGGTCTTCCATGGCCTTGAAGACGCCAGTGGCATGGACCGCAACATAGTTCCAGGTGGGCACGGTTTCTTCTTCCTGATACCAGGTTGGGGAGACGTAGGTGTGGGGGCCGTGGAACACCACCATCACCTGCTGGCCGTCGGCGTAACGCCACTGCCGATTGGCCTTGGCCATGTGTCCCAGGATCAGACCTTGCTCTCCACCACTCTCATCGATCATGAAGGGGAGATGGCTGGCCATCGGTTCGTCGCCGGTATGGGAGAACAGGATGCCGAAGCTGTTGTTCTGCATGAATTCCAGCAACTTGGACCTATCTTCAACCGCATAATATTTGGGGGTATACATCACGATCCTCGGGGAGATAATCAAGATACTCGGGGCGTTCTAAGAGCATTTTACTACTCCTGCATCATGGCCTCCAAAGTTGCCACTCACCTACGCCTCTGGTACGCTTCCCGAAGCTAGATACGGAAGTGCGTTTCTTGACTCGGAAATCAAACATCACCGCCGATCTTTTCGTCACCTGCGTCATCGACCAACTGTACCCCGAAGTGGGTGTCAGCGTGGTCAAGGTGCTGCGGCGGCTGGGTGTCGCCGTGGGCTTCCCCCAGGACCAGACCTGCTGTGGCCAGCCCGTTTACAACACCGGCTACAACCACGAGGCCCGCACCCTTGCTAAACGGGTGTTGGAACAGTTCCGAGATAGCCAGTATGTCGTAGTCCCCTCCGGCTCTTGCGCTGCCACGCTACGCGTTTTCTACCTAGAGCTGTTCGCTGACGACTCGCAACTTCTCGGAGAGGCAAAGGCCCTGGCCACCAAGACTTATGAATTCTCCGAGTTTCTGGTCAAGGTGTTGAAGGTTGAGGACGCCTCCGCGTGTGGGGCTAGCTACCATGGAACGGCCACTTACCATCCCAGTTGCCACCTGCTCCGTGAGATGGAAGTCAAAGAAGAGCCAAAGAAGCTTCTCCGCTCCGTACCGGGACTTGAAGAGAAAGAACTTGAGGGCGCGGAGATCTGCTGCGGCTTTGGTGGCACTTTCTCAGTGAAGTTCCCCCATATCTCCGAAGAAATGGTGGCCGACAAGATTGCCAACGTCCAGGCCAGCGGCGCCGATACTCTGGTATCCTGCGATATGAGCTGCCTGATGAACATCGGCGGCGCTTTGAACCGCCAGGACTCGGGCATCAAGGTCCGCCATCTGGCCCAGATTCTGGATCATGAGTCCGAGTAGGGACTGAACCCGATTGGCTGAGATAAAAACACAAGACTTTACCGCCGCGTCGAAGGCGGCCATCAACAACCCCAAGCTGCGCCGGGCTCTGGACCGCGTGGCCTCGGGGTTTGAAGTCGCCCGTCTAGACCGCGTCGCGGAAGCCACCCCAGAAGTCTGGGAGCGCTGGAAGCAGGAAGCCAGGGACATCAAAGCCCACACCATCGAGCACCTGGACTATTACCTGGACCTGCTCTACACCAACGTCACCGCCGCCGGGGGGCACCTCCACTTCGCCAAGGACGCGGCACAGGCCAACGAGATAGTCGCCCACATCGCCCGCACCCGGAACGTCAAGATCGCCACCAAGAGCAAGAGCATGGTCTCTGAGGAACTGGGCCTGAACCCCGTATTGGAAGCGGTGGGCGTGGAAGTCTGGGAGACCGACCTGGGCGAATACATCATCCAACTGGCCGGAGAGACTCCGTCCCACCTGGTGGCCCCGGCGTTGCACAAATCCAAGGAGGACGTTGCCGAGCTATTCGCCGAGAAGCTTGGCATCCCCTACGACGAAGACATCTTCCACATGGCTGCCACCGCCCGTGAGGTGCTCCGCGACAAGTTCATGGAGGCCGACCTGGGCATCAGCGGGGCCAACTTCGTCATCGCCGAGACCGGCACCCTAGTGATCATCACCAACGAGGGCAACGGCCGGCTTTGCACTTCCGCGCCCCGGATACACATCGGCATCACCGGCATGGAGAAGGTCATCCCTTCCCTTCAGGACCTGTCCATCTTCCTACGGCTTTTGCCTCAGTCGGCCACCGGCCAGCGCATAACCAGCTACGTGAGCATGACTACCGGCCCTCGGCGCTCCGACGACGAAGACGGACCCGAGGAGTTCCATCTTGTTCTAGTGGACAACGGACGCTCACGGATGTTAGCCGACCCGGCCCTTCGGGAAGCGCTCTACTGCATCCGCTGCGGGGCCTGTTTGAACATCTGCCCCGTCTATGCCCGCGTCGGTGGCCACGCCTACGGTTGGGTCTACCCCGGTCCCATCGGCGCGGTGGTCTCTCCCATGCTGGTCGGCCTGAAAAAGGCCAAAGAACTCCCTCAAGCCTCAAGCCTCTGCGGCGCCTGCCGGGAAGTGTGTCCCATCAAGATAGACATACCCAAGATGTTCTTGCACTTGAGGAATCAGACGGCCGAGAGCCCCGACCCGAACCTGCGTTCAGCGCCGATTGTCGAACGAACCATGGCCAAGATGTACGCCAGATTGATGAGCAGCCCGCGCTTGCTCGGCCTGTCCAGAAGATTCGGAAGAGCGCTTCAATTAGCGGAGGGAATGATACCGTTCTCTCCCCTGATCAAGGATGGAAAGTGGATCAGGATGGCGCCGCTGCCTCCTCTATCGAAATGGACTCGATCTAGAGACCTGCCCGCGTTGCCCAAACAGTCCTTCCACGACATCTGGAAGAAGGAGTTATCCCGTGACGACTCCTGAATCCAGCGAACTGCTAGGGGTACCCAAAGAGGAGTTTCTTCAGTCGGTGCGCGAAGCGCTGGGACGGAGCAATGTGCCGCCTTCACAGCCGTATCCGCGCCTGACCGACAGCCTCCCGGAGCTGGAAAAACAGGCGGCCCAGATACGCCGGCACTTGGAAGAAAATCTGCCCGACCTTCTGGACAAATTAGCCGATATGGCCGGCAAGGGCGGCTGGAACGTGCACCGGGCCTCGGGAGTGGAAGAGGCAATCGCATACATCGAAACCGTGGCCCGGGAGTCGGAGGCCACCAACATTGTCCGTTCCGCACAAGATGTTTTCGACCAGATACCGGTCGACGCCGCGCTGGCTAACCTGGGGTTTAAAGTAACAACTGTACTCCGGGACGACGGAAACCCGCGGGAGGCATTGCGCGAAGAGATACGGCAGTCCGGAATCGGCATCACGGGCGCGGACTATGCCCTGGCCGAGACCGGGTCATTGGTGGTCTTGCCCCGCAAAGGCTTGAGCCGCCTGGTCTCCGTGGTCCCGCCGGTCCATATCGCGTTGGTGCGCCCCAAAGACATACTGGGGTCGTTGGACGACCTATTCTTGTTGCGGCGGCTGGAGTATCATCAGCGGGGCGGAGAGATGGGCAGCTACCTAAACTTCATCACTGGGCCCAGCCGCACCGCCGACATAGAAATGACCATCGTAGAAGGCGTCCACGGCCCCAAAGAAGTACACATGATCATCCTGGGCTGACATTCGGCTAGGTCGAAAATCCCTTCTCCCTGACAGGGGGAAAGTTAGGATGGGGGTCGAATTTCTAGGAGCCCCCAAGTTTATGAGAAACCACGCAAACACACAGGTGAACCCAAATGCCGATGCGCGTTGGATTTGGCGAGTTCCGCCGACAGATGCTGGAGCGGGACCTACAAGCCATCGAAGAAATGATCCCCATACTGGGTGTCGAGAAAGTAATACTCACTGGTGACATGGCCGCCGGGGACTTCAAACCGGACACCAAAATCGAGCTAGTCATCGTCCATGAAACCGAATACTCCTTCGGGAGGCGTGCTGATTTTTTCTCGTACCACCTGCCTAGCTCAGTGGACATAGACACGCTGGTTTACACCCCGGCGGAATTCGAGGGTATGAAAGAGAAACTCCCCGCGTTGGCCAAGGCTTGCCGCGAGGGACGGGAGATATTTAACAATGGCTGATTACCTGGCAGAGGGCGCCCGCTGGCTGCGCCAGGCCGAACAAGACTTGGAAGACGCCAAATATCTCAAAGAAGGCGGCCGGCACAACCTGGCCTGCTTCATGGGACAGCAGGCGGCGGAAAAGGCTATCAAAGCCTATCTGTACCACAAGCGGGTCGAAGACGTCTGGGGCCACTCCCTTCTGGACCTATGTGAAGACGCCAAACTCTTCGACATGATGTTCGACACCGTGAAATCGGAAGCTCGACAGTTGGACAAGTACCACTACATCACCCGTTACCCGGAGTTCTTGCCCAGCGGCACCTGTTCCGAGGCCTTCGACGAGATCGACGCCGAACGTTCCATCGAACTTTCCGCTCAGGTGCTGGGCTTCACCAAGGAGCGGATCGTCTAAATGGCGTCCAGACCGGAACCGCTTCTCCCGGAGCAATTCGGTCCGCTACAAGGGGTGCGCATCCTCTCAACCGGCACCATCATCGCCCAGCCTTTTGCGGCCACTTTAGCCGCCGAGATGGGAGCTGAGGTGGTTCAAATCGAGCGCCCAGGCGTCGGCGATATTCTACGAAGCCTGGGTCTCCCGCTAGAGAATCAGGATGGTCCCGCGGTGGGGACGATGTGGGTCCAAGACCGGCGCAATACCTTCTTCGCTACCCTAGATTTCTCGGTTCCCGAGGGCCGGGACCTGTTCCTCCGCATGGTCGCCGGCGCCGACATCTGGATGGAGAGCTCTAAGGCCGGCACCTATGCGAAGTGGGGCTTAGACGACGCCGCCGTCCTGGCCACCAACCCCAAGATTGTCATCACCCACGTGTCTGGATACGGTCAGAACGGCCATCCCGGATATGTTAACCGGGCCTCGTATGACCCCATCGGCCAGGCATTCGGCGGCACCATGGGCATCACTGGGCCGCCTGATCCGGAACCTCCCATGGTCTCCAATCCGCTGGCCGGGGATTACGCGACGGCCCACGTTTGCCTATGGTCGTCATTGGCGGCCTACATCCACGCCCAGCGCACCGGACAGGGGCAGGTCATCGACCTGGCGCAATTCGAGGCCGTGCACCGGGGGATGTCCAACACGATGATCGATTTTTTCGAGTTGGGGGTTTCACGCGAACGCCAGGGTAACCAGGCCGGACGTGGACAACCCTTCAGCAACTACCGCGCCAAGGACGGCTGGGTGGCCATAGCGGCCGTCGGTACGGTTTTCAATCGCGTCTGCGCGGTCGTGGGCCTGGATCCTACCGACGAATTCGCGCAGGACGCACGGACCAACAGCGAATCCAAAGCCGGGGTCGAATTCGCCGCCGTGTTACAGGGTTGGCTGGATGACCACACGGTGCACGAAGTTGTGGAAATCATGAACGTCGCCCAGGTGGGTTGCAGCGCGGTGATGACCCCCGATGAGATCGCCGAAGACCCCCATTATCGGGCCAGAGAGGTCCATTCCGAATGGGATGACCTGCAACTGGGCCGGAGGGTCAAAGGGATCGGAATCCTTCCGAAATTCTCCGAAACGCCGGGAAATATCTGGCGCGGATCCGGCTCATTGGGCCACGACAACGCCCTCGTGTACCGTCGTTACCTTGACATGGATGATGAGGAATTGAAACAACTGCAGGAACGGGGAGTCATCTGAACACGTCGCCGGTTTTTAGGGGCTAAGCAGGAACAATCGCACCGCCCGCTCCGCCGTCCCCTCCAGCATCGCTCCGGTCCGGCTCAACGCCTGTTGAAAGGACATGGCGCCGTCGGAGATGCACAGTATCGACGCCACACCGTGTTGGTACAGTTCTTCGTGACCCTCGCCCAAGCTCCCAGCCAGCAGGATTGTTGGCACACTGTGGGCCTCGGCATGGCGTGCCACTCCCACCGGGGCTTTGTCGAATACCGTGGACCGGTCGGCCTGCCCCTCTCCAGTAATAACCAGGTCCGCCCCGGCCAGGTGGCGGTCAAAATCCAGGACCTCGCAGACCATATCGATGCCCGATTGTATCTTCGCTCCAGCGAATGCGATCAGCCCCGCTCCCAGTCCTCCAGCAGCGCCGCCCCCAGGGATGTCCAACACATCGTAACCGGTATCTCTCTTGACCACCTGAGCGAAATTGAGCAATGCAGCGTCCAGCTCGGCTACAACGTCTTTCGAAGCGCCTTTTTGGGGGCCAAAGATTGCCGAAGCGCCGGTCGGACCGCACAGCGGGTTAGTGACGTCTGTGGCGGCTATGATCTCCATGCCCGTGAGACGCGGTAGCAGCCCCGAGGTATCGAGCCGGTCCAAGCTGACCAAGGCAGCGCCGCCGGGGGGCAGGGCGTTGCCGCGAGAGTCAAGGAATCGAGCTCCCAAAGCGGTGGCCATACCGGCGCCGGCATCGTTGGTGGCGCTACCGCCCAGTCCCACGATCACCCGGTTAAAGCCCTTTTCCGCCGCTTCTTTCAATATCTGGCCGGTGCCCAGCGTGGTGGTTACCCTGGGGTTGCGCCTCCGGGGCGGCACCATAGCCAACCCCGAGGCCCTGGCCATCTCGATCACGGCGGTGCGTCCGTCGCCCATGACGCCCCATTGGGCCTCCACCTGCTGGTTTATAGGCCCTGTAACGGTGCTGGTGAATATTTCGCCGCCGGTGGCATCGACCAGGGCATGCAGCGTCCCGTCCCCGCCGTCGGCAACTGGGAGCAGCACCGTTTCGGCCTCGGGAGCGGCCGCCAAGACCCCTCGGGCGATGGCGCGGGCGGCTTCAAGACCGGAGATGCCGCCTTTGAACCCCTGAGGGGCAATTATTACCTTCATAATTGTGCTTGGAAACAGTGAGGCAAAGTGAAATATGAGCCTAGTTTTGGCCTCAGCCATGGCCCGGCCATTATACACTCCGGGATACCCATCACAGGCTGCCTTTGTTACAATTTAACCCGCCGTTGGGAGCCCGATCAAAACCTTGCCGGAAAGGGGCTTAATTGGAGATTGCTCAATGCCCTCGAAAGAGGACCTGAAACGCAAAGCCGCGGAGATCATCGACGCCAGGGCCGATGAACTCGTCGCTCTGGCCAAAACGATTCTGAAGAACCCTGAGCCTGGGTTCCGCGAGTTTAAGACCGCCAACTTGGTTGCCCAGCAGTTCGCCGAATTGGGTATGCAGCCCAAGAGCGGCCTGGGCATAACCGGTGTGAAGGCTGAGACGGCGGGCAGTAGTCCTGGCCCAACACTGGCTGTGTTGGGAGAACTGGACTCTCTGATCGTATCCCAGCACCCACACGCCGATCCAGAAACAAACGCGGCCCACGCCTGTGGACATCACTGCCAAATAGCCATGATGCTAGGCGCGGCCACGGCTCTCACAAATTCAGACGTGCTGGATTCTCTGGCGGGACGCATCGCTTTCATGGCTGTCCCGGCCGAGGAGTACATCGAGATCGAATACCGGGACGGACTGCGCCGGGAAGGCAAGATCGAGTTCCTGGGCGGCAAACCGGAACTGGTCCGGCTTGGCGAGTTCGACGACGTTCACATGGCGATGATGCTGCACACCACCAGCAACCCCGCTGAAAAGCTGATGTGCATCAGCAACACCAACAACGGCACGGTAGCCAAGCGCATCCAGTTCATCGGCCGGGCATCCCACGCGGGAGGGGCGCCGCACCTAGGCATCAACGCCTTGAACGCCGCAATGATGGCCATGACGGCCATCAACTTCAACCGTGAGACATTCAAGGACGAGGACAGCATCCGCGTCCACCCCATCATCACCAAGGGCGGTGAAGCGGTTAGCGCAGTGCCGGCCGATGTGCGCATGGAAACATTCGTCCGGGGTCGCACCCTAGAGGCGCTCATGGACGCCAACATGAAGGTTGACCGGGCTCTCCGGGCCGGGGCCATGGCGGTGGGCGCTGAGGTCAAGATTCAGACCATCCCCGGCTACATGCCCCTGCAGCAGAACAAGGCCATGGCGGAGATTTTCAGGGCCAACGCCGCCGACCTGGTCGGCGAGGAGAATGTTGGCTACGTGGACCACCGGGGCGGTTCCACCGATATGGGAGACATCAGCCACCTGATGCCGGTCATCCACCCCTACGTGGGCGGCGCCACCGGCCTGGGCCACGGCGCGACCTATGTTATCGAAGACTACGACTTGGCCGTGATAAAAGGGGCCAAGGCCATCGCCTACACGGTCATCGACCTACTAGGCGACAACGCCTCCCACGGCAACAGCATCGTCGGAGGGCAACGGCCGGACATGTCCATCCCCGAATACCTGAAATTCATGCGCAGCCTAGCCTCGGAAGAGACCTACAAGAGCTAGTAGCCCATGACCACACCTACCCTTTTATCAGAGCCGCATAATACATGACAACACCTTCACTTTCAGTCGAAGAGCTCAAGAAAATCGCCTGCGAGACCATCGAGAAGCGCAAGAAGGAGATCGTGGGCCTTGCCCAGCAGGTCCTGGCCAATCCCGAGGCCGGCTTTCGTGAAGTGAAGACCGCCCAGTTGGTCGCCGAGAAATTTCAGGAATTGGGCATCTCCCACCAGAGCGGACTGGCCCTCACTGGACTTAAAGGACGCATCAAGGGCGGCGCGGGGGACGGCCCGTCGGTGGCCGTGATCGGTGAACTAGATTCCCTGGTGGTAACCGAGCACCCCCACGCCGACCCCGACACCGGCGCGGCCCACGCCTGCGGCCACCACTGTCAGATCGGCATGATGTTGGGAGCGACCATGGGTCTTTTGACCCCTGAGGTCACTGCTCAGCTAGCTGGGGAAATAGTGCCCTTCGCCGTTCCTGCTGAGGAGTTCATCGAGGTCGAGCAACGGCTGGAGATGAGGAATCAGGGCAAACTGGAATTCCTAGGGGGCAAGCAAGAGCTGATCCGACTCGGTGAGTTCGACGATGTGGACATCGCAATGATGTGCCACACCGCCAGCGACATGGGCGAACGGCGGTTCGCCATGGGCGGGACCAGCAACGGCCACGTCGTGAAGTTCGTGAGGTACACCGGCGTCGGCGCCCATGCCGGCAGCCTGCCCCACCGTGGTGTCAACGCCCTGAACGCGGCCTCCTTCGCCATCCAGGCCATCAACGCACTCCGGGAGACCCACCGAGCCGACGACACCGTCCGCATCCACGGGATAATGACCAGGGGAGGCGAGGCGGTCAGCGCAGTTCCATCCGACGTAAGGCTGGAGTGGCGTGTCCGATCCGCGACTCCCAAAGTTGTGGTTGAGAATTCCGAAGCGGTGGACCGTTGTTTCCGGGCTGGGGCTATGGCCGTCGGAGCATCGGTGAACATCACCACCATTCCGGGCTATCTGCCCATGCGCCACGACACCAAGTTACAAGACATCTTTAGGCGCACGGCAATCGGTCTGTTGGGAGAACAGAGCACGTTGGTGATGCCGGCCCGCCGCAACCGGGGCGGGTCCACAGACATGGGAGACCTGAGCCACATCATGCCTGCCTGCCATCCCTACACCGCCGGAGCGGTCGGCCCGGGACACAGCAAGGAGTACGTCATCACCGACTACGAGTCGGCGGTGATTGTCCCGGCCAAAATCATGGCCATGGTGGTGATTGAACTCCTGGCTGACGGGGCCAAGCGGGCCAAAGAGGTGAAAGCCAATCACCGGCCGCTGTTGACCAAGCAAGCCTACGTAAAATTCCAGCGGGAACGGGCAGAGATTACCGAATTCGACGGGGCAGCTTAATTTAGCCCAAAAACGTATGGAAAAGCCTGAAGAAATCGTGAATCCACCTAATCACGTGAGGGCATCTTTGGCAGGTCGGTACACAGAGAAGCAGTAAGTCCCTCTCGCACGGGAGGCGGCAGCGATGTAGGCTGTTGGCTCACATCTAGCCACACTTGCACGGAATGGGCAGCGGCAATCAGTGCACCGTCGCTCTCACGCCAAATTCGATAGACCAACTGGAAACTGCTGCGGCCGACAGCGTGCGTTGCGGTCCAGATCGACAGCACATCACCGTAAAATGAAGGGGCCAAATATCGACAGGTATTTTCCGCCAAGGCGAAGAGGTTATCATCCTGGGAGCCCCGCGGGCGCCATACGCCGAGACGGGCTAAATGCTCCAGGCGAGACTGGTGAAAATACTCAAAGTAGACGGCGTTATTTACATTCCGGTCCGCATCCATATCTGCGGGACGAACGGTCAGTTGTGTAACAGTGACATGCGAGCAGGATTCAGTTGACATTGGCCCTCCCGTTGGTGGCATCAATGTATCATGCTCGGCCCTGGCGGCCAGCGTCACCATGGATTTTGTCACGGCCGCTTAACTAAACTCCCAGCAGGAACATGGCTGTGCCGGCCAGCAATGGTATCGCCAGGTTGTCATCGGGCGGAATGGATGCCAGCTCCACCACCCCGGCCACTGCAACCCCCACCCAAAGCGCCCAATGATGGTCAATGCCGTCTGCCGCCAATAGCACCGCGACTGCCGCCGCCCCAACTCCGATGAACGCTGCAGTGCCTCCGGGAGACTTGCCTAATATCCTTGGGCCTGGCATGCGTCGTCCCATCATCGCCGCTGTCGGGTCGCCCAGGGACAAGAAAAACATGACCGGGATACCCACTTCTTTCCCGTACAGCACGAAGACGATCAGCGCTGCGATGAGCATGTACGTGGCGCCGGTTATGTGGCCGGCCTCGTCCTCTTTCAAAAGCGAGGCCATCGAGCGCATGAACAGCGCGTTCAGCCAACCGACCCTGAAGCGGACCAGGTCCAACACCAACCCTTGGGCCGCCAGTATCGCCAGCGCCCAGATCATGACTGTCTCTGAGAAGAAGATGCCAGCCAAGGGGATGGAGGAACCGGCTACCACGTGGAATAGGCGCCTCCCGATCGGAGGTGGAGCCCCGCCCTCCACTACCCTTTTCTCACCGCCATAAACGAGCATGTCCAAAAACCGGCGCATAGATGCTCCTGTTCGTTTATGCCATGATTCTAACCAGCCGCCATCGAAGACAACGGGGACAAGAGCTGCCGATTAGAGGAGCTTATCCCGAGGGATGTAATCATTTTAGAGGGAGAACTGGCGCCCAGCTGATACGCTAGAACCTGACTGTGATGCTGTCTCCGGCCCGCCAGCGCAGGTTCTTGATCTTGGTGCCCTCGGGAATGTCAAAGACCATCCAGCCGTCCAAGGATGTCCCTTTTGGCAGATCGAATGAACCCTCTAGGAAAAGGATGTTGTTGTCCCGCTGTTCCCGAACGGAATTTGCCGGTTCCACCAGGATCTGCGCCGGTTGTGGGGAGCCCTCGCCGCCGCTGCACTGGTAATTGAACGTCCCCGGTTGATCGAACCGATGAGAGAAAGTGTCTCCCGCCGAGAGCTGGAGCGGGTTTACGCCCAACTCGGGCAAAACGCCAGGGCCAAACTGAATCGAAGTGTCCGTATCCCCTCGGTTGGTCCATTCCACACTCGTGCCGGCGTTTACGACCAGGCGGGCGTGGTCCGTGCACTGACCGCCTTCCAGTGTCACCGCTCCGCTACCCTGACCCCGTTGGTCCAGAAATACCGAGCCGGATATGCTGATGGGCCGGTAATCATCCTGGAAAAAGCCCTCTATCACCGCCGCCTGCTCGTCGGCCACTACAATCGCATTCATAGCAACGTGGTTCTCCACCTTGAAGCGCATGAGCAACAACTCATAGCCTTCTTTGGCCGGCTGTAACCGCCACTTGCGAATCACTTGGTCCTGGTCAATCGTCGAATAACGAAGTTCATCGGACCGTTCCATCTGCAGCACGTTCAAAAGCAGGATACGGCCTTCATAATATTGGCCCAGGGATGAGGATGCGTCGGTGCATGCCGCGAACAATACGGGCACCAGGATCAAGGCAAGCCAGAAAATCAAGCGCTTAGAAATCAAGCCGGTACTCCGAGCAGTAAAAGATATGGTCAATGTGATTTTACGCAAATGTTCTCAGGGAGGATTCACCGCCATCAAAACCAGTGTATCTACGGGCCGGCAGTGGTCAGACTGGGCAACTGGCGCAGACGCTGGACCAGGTCCACCAAAACGCCCAGGAGGTAATCAACTTCTTCATCCGTATTGTCGCGGCCCAACGTCAGCCGGAGGCTCCCACGGGCGGTCTCGGCCGATTGGCCCAACGCCAAGAGAACGTGGGACGGCTCCAATGACCCTGAGCTGCAAGCGCTGCCGCTGGAGGCAGCGATTCCAGCCACGTCCAGACCCAGCAATATTGGCTCGCCTTCCACTCCCGTGAATGAGAAGTTGGCGTTGTTCGGTAGCCTCTCGGTGGCGTGGCCGTTGAGGCGGGTTCCAGGTATCTGTTCCAGCACCGAACCGATGATCCGGTCCCTGAGCGCGGAGCAGCGTTGGCCGGTTTCTTCACGGATCGCGTTGGCCGATTCCAGGGCCAGGGACAAACCGATGATTCCCGGTATGTTCTCCGTCCCCGACCGGCGTTCCCTTTCTTGTCCCCCGCCATGGATCAGCGGCAGGTAGGGGGTGCCCCGTTTTATGTAAAGCACACCGGTGCCCTTGGGGCCGTGGAACTTGTGTCCGGATAAGCTCAGTAGGTCAACGCCCTGGCTGGCCACGTCTAGGTCAAGGTATCCGGCGGCTTGCACGGCATCGGTATGGAACACGATTGTCCGGGACAGCTCACCGGCGCGTTCCTTGATGGACTTTGCGATCTCAGAGATTGGATTGATGGTCCCGATCTCGTTGTTGCCGTACATGATGGTGACCAGGGTTGTCCGCTCGTTGATAGCGTTGTAGACCGACTCCGGTTGCACCATACCCTCGGCGTCCACGGGCAGATAGGTGACCTCAAAGCCTTGGGACTCCAGGTATTGGCAGGCGTGCAACACTGCGTGGTGCTCCACGCTGGAAGTTATGATGTGGTTCCCAGTCTCATGGAGCGCCGTGGCCACCCCGTGAATGGCGGCGTTGTCCGACTCTGTCCCGCCGCCGGTGAAGACAACCTCTCGTGGGCGGCAGTTGAGCACTCCGGCCACCCGTTCCCGAGCCTCGTCCAAAGCGTAACGGGCCTCTTGGCCCACCGTGTGGAGACTGGATGGGTTGCCAAAGTGTTGACTGAAGTATGGAATCATCGCCTCAAGGACCTTGGCGTCCAAGGGCGTCGTGCCTGCATGGTCTAGGTAAACTGTGCCTTCAACCGTCATCTTTATCCGTATCTGCATCGGCCACAAAAGCCGCGATTCGCTGGTGGAGCCATTTTAGCATAGCCAGCCTTGCTCAGCTTGAGGATAAAGAAACCATGCCGCCTGCGGTCACGGGTTCCTACTCAGGGAAACTCCGCCTCGCCATCAAGAACAAGAACATACCCACGAGCCCAAGCCAAATGCCATCCACCGGCTCTAGGAAGACCGCCAGCAGCAATCCGCCCAGGACCATGGCTACTCCTACGGCCTGGCCTATGCCCGCAGCGATCCGCGTCGCCCGGCGGTGGTCTCCGGTGATGCCCCATATCCCGGCCCGCAGTAGACGGCCTCCATCCAAAGGATAGCCCGGCACCAGGTTGAACACGCCCAGGCTCAGGTTGGCCCATGCCAGAAGCACCAAAACCACCTCGAGGGAAGAATTTCCTCTACCCAGCAGGTACCAGACCCCGCCTAGAATCACCGCAAGGGCGACGCTCATCAACGGGCCGACAAGGGTTACTACGAACTCGATTATTGGACGATTCGGCTCCCGGTCCAGGCGTGAGACTCCGCCGAAGATGAAGAGAGTGATACCGCGGACCGGGATACCTTTGCTCAGCGCCATCACACTGTGGCTGAGTTCATGGGCCAATACCGAGAGAAAGAACAAGACCACGGTGATAGATGCGACGGTCCACCGTTGGGCCACCGGCCAGCGCAGCCTGGAGTCGTCGAACTGCCCGGCAAGGAGAAAGGTGAGCAGCAGGAATACAAGAATCCAACTGATGTTGATCTCGATCGGGATGCCTAGGATCCGGCCTATCCGCAGTGTGGCGCCCATCTATCAATTACCCGCTATAGCCCGGCGGTCCGATTTCTTTTAGTTAGCTCGGAACCAGCATCTCACATCGACCTGTAAGGCCGATATAGCCGACTCGCCCACAGCCAGTGCATGGGAAGTACTTAGGGCAAGCCGTTTCTTTTACCGCAGGCCAAGGCAACCAGCTTGTAGACCAGTTTGGCGGCGGTGTAGGAACAGGCAGGCGGCCCGTCTGCCGGGGCGAGTTCGCAGACGTCGAAGCCCACGATGCGCCGGGACTCGACGACTTTGCTCAGCAATGACACCAATTGATGCCAGGTCATCCCCCCCGGCTCCGGGGTGCCCACGGCGGGCATCAGCGCCGGGTCCAAAACGTCTAGGTCCACGCTCACATACACGGTGTCGCTCAGGGTATCCAAAACACTATCGGGTGAACTATTCGGGTCCCAATACCACACCGGAATATCATTCTTCCGGATGAAATCGTGCTCTTCTGGGCATAGGCTGCGAATTCCAGCCAAGGTTACCGGGCAACGCTCATAGGCCCGCCGGGCGGCGGACGCGTGGCCAAATGGCGTCCCCATATACTCGTCCCGCAGGTCGGCATGGGCGTCCAGATACAACACTGAAAGGGACGGATAGGCTTCCGTATGGGCCTGGACCGAGCCGATGGTAATCGAATGCTCACCACCCAGCAGTCCGACGGTTTTTCCTTCCTTCAGATAGCTGGCCACAACATCCTTGATCCGTTCAGTCATGGGGCCGGGGCCGGCCATGTGGGGTTCCACGGCGCCGGTGGTGTGGATACCGATCTCGGAGACATCCAGTTCAAGCTCAAAATCGTAATCTTCAAGGCCGTAGGACGCCACGATCATTGCCTCTGGCCCGTCGCGGGAGCCGCTCCGAAAAGAGGTTGTGCTGTCGTATGGGACGGGGATGAGGGCCACCTGGGCGGCGTTGAGGGAGGATTGTTCTTGGGGGAGGGCGAGGAAGTTGTGCGGTATCAGAAAAGAGGCGGGCTCCGGTCGGGATTCAGGCCCGGTCTCAGTCAAAATACTGGCCCGGTCCCCCGGCTTCGAGAACAGCGCGTTGTTGTTGCGACTCGGCGAACCCCTGGCGTTCGTCCAGCCATTCAAGGCCACGGTCCAGCAGCCAGGTCTTCACCTCGGTCAGGCCGAACAATTCCTTGACGTCTTCCAATGCCAGCTCGTGGTTGAAGGGTTGGCAGGAGAATATGTCGATGTTGATGTAATCTTTGCGGGGAAAGGTATGGATGCTTATATGGCTTTCGGCGATAATCACGAATCCAGACACCCCTGAGTCTTCGCTCTTGGGAGCTTCATACCTCAGCACGTTGGGCTCGGTTATGCGGGTCATGTCCAAGGATTCTGGATAATCGTACAAGAAGTTGCGGACCAAGTCCTCGTCCCACATCTTGTCGATATTTCCGCCGTAACCGTCGATAACCAGGTGCATCCAACCTCCGGGTAATTACGCAATGGATAGCCTAAAACGAATTCGCGCTCCTTGGCAAATTCAGTTGTATAGAATATCATCACTTGTGGTCAAGCACAAACAGGCAAAAACCGGCCCGCTCAGGCGGGCTCATAGACGTGAAATAGTTTGCAGCCCGAAATGATGATCCAGGCCGAGGGCCTGACCCACTACTACGGACCATATCCGGCGATACAAGACGTCAATTTCGGCGTTAGAAAGGGCGAGATTCTTGGTTTCCTTGGCCCCAATGGCGCAGGAAAGACTACAACCATGCGCATCATCACGGGCTTTATGCCTCCGACCCACGGCACCGTGACGCTAGACGGCTACGACGTGGTGGAGCAGTCATTGGAAGCCCGACGCCGGGTGGGTTATCTCCCGGAGACTGTGCCGTTGTACACCGATATGTCGGTCAACGGCTACCTAAGGTACATGGGCACCTTGAGGGGCATGCCTCCCAAGTCCATCAAATCGCGCCTGAGCGACGTTGTAGACGTGTGCCGGCTGGGCGATTACCGCAAGACACAAATAGGAAAGCTCTCCAAGGGATTCCGGCAGCGCGTGGGCATCGCCCAAGCTATCCTGCACGAACCCCAAGTGCTAGTGCTGGACGAACCCACCATCGGCATCGACCCGATCCAGGTGGTGGAAACCCGGCGGCTGATCAAAGAATTGGGCAACGACCAGACAGTGGTCCTGAGCAGCCATATCCTTCCCGAAGTTAGCATGCTCTGCGACCGGGTTTTGATCATCAACGAAGGCCGCATCGTGGCTGAAGACACCCCGAAAAACCTGGCCGAAGACCTCCAAGGCGTCGAACGTCTTGAGGTGGAGGTCGGCGGGCCGGCTGCGGAGGTGCTGCCGGTGCTGAAAGGCATCCGAGGCGTGGACGACGTCACCCACGTCAATAATGACGGTCGTCACACCTACACCATACAGGCCCAGGCTGGGAAAGACCTGCGGGACGCTATCTCCCAGGCAGTCATCACCAACGGCTGGAGTCTTAGGGGTCTGCAGATGATCGGAATGAGCCTGGAAGACATATTCCTCAGCCTCACGACCCATGAGGAATTGTAGGTATGCGGACGGCCCAGGCTGTAGCCTGGAAAGAGATTCAGATCTATTTCAGCAGCCCCACAGCTTACATCGTTGGCCTGATCTTTCTGGCATTGACCGGGTTCTTCTTCACCCAGGACCTGGGCGATCCATTTCCCGAAGCCACGTTAGTTCCCTTCTTCGACGGTGCCATAGTCATATTCATTCTGTTGGCACCGGCGCTCACCATGCGTCTGCTGGCCGAAGAGAGCAAGCTCGGCACCATTGAGCTGTTGTTGACCTCACCGGTCCGCGATTGGGAGATCATAGCGGGCAAGTACATTGCCAGCCTGACCTTCTTCTTAGTGTTGGTGGCGCTGTCTTTCTTCTACGCGATATTGCTCTTCGTTTACGCCAGTCCCGACCCTGGCCCAATCTACGCCGGATACCTTGGGTTCATCCTCTACGGCTCGGCGGCTTTGGCGGTCGGATTACTCACGTCAACCATGTCCAATAACCAGATCGTGTCCGCAGTGGTGGCCATGGGCATCCTGCTGGCCATGTTCTTCGCTGACCGGGCTTTCGGCTCCATAAGCGGCCTTGCTGGCGAGATCATTGGAGAGATGGGCGTACGAGGCCACTTCGATGACTTCTCGCGGGGCGTCATCGACACCACCAACATCGTGTACTTCTTGAGCGTCATCGCTTTCTTCTTGTTCCTGTCAATCCGCACTCTAGAATCCCGTAGGTGGCGCTAGAATGACCAGTCCGTCCAACCCTGACGCAGGCGAAGAAGCGAGCCAAGAACCCGACAACCAACGCCCAAGGGACTGGCGCCGGCGGCGGCGCTCAGACCGCCCTTCCTCTGAGGCCACTCCAGATGAGGGCGCCGGGCGACGTTCGCGTGACCAAAACTCGGACGAAGTCCTTTCCCAGCCGCTGATCAATTTCTTCGAGCCGGCCTTAGACCAAGTGGTGATTTACAGCGGCCCTTTGATTTTTGCCGGAATAATCGGCCTGGTCACCGGTATCGTCGTCGTGACTTTCATCAGTTCAATGCGCCTCTACGGCTTCATCGACATCGCCATCGGCGGCGTTTTGCTTGCGGTCGTTGGATCGGTGCTATTCAGCAACGTGTTAACCGCATTCGTCAGCCGAACCGGCCGCTACGGGGCCAACACGTTGATCCTGTTGGGCGCCTTCACAGGGATAATCGTCGTCGCCAACATTCTGTCCTTTGAGAACAACAGCCGGATGGACGTAACCGCCACCAACCAGTTCAGCCTGGGCAACCGCACTAAAGACGTGCTCAGTAACCTGAGTGAAGACGTACGGGCCACCGCTTTTTACAAGGGTGAAGAGGATACCGACTCGCCCGAACTGGCCTTGCGGCGCACCAAGGTGCTGAACACTCTTGAGGAATTCGATTCCAGGACCAGCAAATTTACCTACCGCGTCGTCGACCCAGACTTGAAACCGGAGATCGTCAGCGCATTCTTCGGCGCCCGGCCGACCAGCTTCGTTACCGAGATCGTGGTGATTGAAGGGATGGACAGCGGGCAGTTCGACGTGCTGCAGCCAACCGACGCCAGCTACACCCAACTGGAACAAGACCTGGTCACCAGCACTCTGGTTGCCACGGGCAGCGAAAAGAAATTGATCTACTTCCTTGCGGGACACGGAGAACGGAACATAGATGGCTCCGCATCCGATGGCTACCTGGCTGTTCGCTCTGGCCTGGAAGGCGACAACTACCGGGTAGACGTGCTGGAATGGGGTTCAACTGAAGTCGATTTGGAAGTCCCCTTGGACGCCGCCTTGTTGGTGATTGCCAGCCCGACTTCAAGCCTGCCAGAAGCCCATGAGATTGCCCTTGACCAATTCCTTGAGGGCGTACGGCCCGATGGCACCCAAAGAAGGGAACACGGGCGAATGATATTCCTGGCAGAGCCAGACTCGCCGGTATCGTTCAGGAACTTCTTAGCCGATTGGGGCTTATTGCTATCCACCGGTTACATCAGAGACTTGGCTAGTTCGGTACCAGGCCTCCCCCAGACGTTGAGTCTGCGGAGTTTCAACCCCGAAGCGCCCCTGGAGATAACGCTGCCCAAAGGCGAGCGGCTGCAAGACGTGTTCATGCCTGGGGCGACCGCCATCGGACTGCTGCAAGACGAACTGCGCTCCGGTATCCCTCTGGCGGCCACCACCGCCAACAGCTACCTGATCGAAGAGCCCGACCGTACTGATCCCATCACCGGCGGAGGCGAGGGTTCCGACCAATCCGGTCCTTTCGTTCCCGTGGTCCGGGTCCAGTCCATCGGACAAGTCGGAGACCAAGCGCCTTCCTCTCAGCCGGACCCGTCGGAAATTTCCGACATTATCGTTTTCGGCGATTCCGACTTCCTGACCAACAGCTCCTATAATCAGGGCGGCGGGTCCGACCTGTTCCTAAACTCAGCAAACTTCCTGGTCGGGGACTTCTCCTTGGTGTCGATCCGGCCCAAGGCCTTCGCATTCAGGGAATTTAACTTGGATGCCAACGAATACGATTTCGTCAGGTTCTCGTCCTGGCTGTTCTTGCCAGGTCTCATGGGACTGATGGCCGCTTTTGTTTGGTGGGTACGCCGATAATTCCCAGCAAAGAACCCATCTATCCCGTTATGAATCGCGTATATTGAGCAACCAGGCTAACTCTTTCCACAGGTCCAACCTATGAATCTTCGACTCTCAATCCTATTAGTGGTGGTCCTCCTGATCTTCGGAGGAACCTTCCTGGTCCTCAGGTTCACCGACTCCTACGAACCCAAGGAGTCCAGGCCTTGGCTGTACCGAATCGACGAGGGAGACATCGTTGCGGTTGAAATGGTGTACCAGGGTGAAGAGATCGCATATTTCCGGAGCCCCGCCAGCTTCGATTGGTACATCTCCGTCGGAACCGCCGGAGATCCGGATATCCCGGTGTTCCAACAGCGTTGGGGAGGCACTCCACTACTCCTCAGCGGCCCCAGGGTGACGCGGCCGCTTTCGGATACCATCGAAAACCCAGGGGAGTTCGGGCTGGAGCCTCCCGAGACTGCCGTGACGGTCTTTGACCGGTATGGAAACACCATCGAGTTTCACTTAGGCCTCCCCACCCCGGACAATAAGAACCAATACGCCCGTCTCGTTGGCGAAGAGGCCCTATTTACCGTCCCGATCGAGTGGGCTCAAATTGTGAACCGCCTGGCCTTCGACCCGCCTGTGGGCCGCCTGTACAGGATCGACCCTCGGGACGTGTTGCTGGTTCAGTTCTTCCGCGGGGAAGAGACGACCAGGTATGTCATTGAAGACGGGACAGGAAGGTGGTTCTTGGATGGCGAAACTCCCCAGTTGGTGGACCAAGGCGTGTGGGCCGAAGCCCTCCTGGACTTACTCAGCCCCAGGATGGACCAGATATTCGCCCACAATATTGACGACCCAGCCAAATACGGATTCGATGAGCCCGATACTGTAGTGGTAATTCCACGCCTAGGCGGGCTGCAAGCGATCGAGTTCCACATCGGCGATCTAACTCCGGACGGGCAATTCCGCTACGTAGACGTGATAGCGGGCAGCTTGGTCAGCGAGGACACTAACCTCTACGGGGTTTTGGCGTCCCGCATCGATCCAATCATCGCCCTAGCCACCGACCCGGTACTAGCGGAATAAGCGAAAATCCCTAGACCCGGCGGCTGATAAACTGGAGATAAATTGAAGGCAGAAATCATGGGCATCGGCACTGAGTTGCTGATGGGGGAACTGACCGACACCAACTCCTCTTGGATCGCCAGCCGGTTACCGGCGCTAGGCATAGAGCTCCAATGGGTATCGATCATCGGCGATGACCTTCCTAGGCTCACGGAAGCCTTCAAGCAAGGGATGGAACGCTCCGACATCATCTTCACAACCGGCGGACTTGGCCCCACCCAGGACGACCTAACCAGGGAAGCCATAGCCGCGGCCTTCGGCGAGACTCCCATCATTCAACAAGAAGTGGTTGAAGACCTGGAACGTTACTTCGCCGCCCGCGGCGGCCTCATGCCTCAACACAACATCAAACAGGCCAACCTGATCCCCTCGGCCCGGTTCGTGCCCAACCGCAACGGCACCGCGCCCGGTTGGTGGGCGGAGAGGGACGGCAAGATAATCATCTGCATGCCCGGCCCTCCCGGCGAAAACCAATCCATGTGGGAAGAGCAGGTGGAGCCCCAACTGGCCAGGTTGATCGAAGACGAAGTGACCATCACCCGCAACATCAAGACCATGGGGATGTCAGAAGGCGCCGTTGATGAGATAGTCTCTGAGTTTTTCGGTGTCGAAAACCCCTATCTGGGCATCTACTCCAAAGCCGACGGCATCCATCTGCGTGTCATAGCGCGGGCCAAGGATACGGCAACGGCCCATGGCATGATTGCGCCTGTTGAAAAGGCCATACACGAACGGTTGGGCGAGTACGTTTGGGGCTATGATGACGATACCCCAGAGCAGGCTGCCGGGAAGTCCTTAATGGAAAAAGGCCTCAGCGTAGCGGTCATGGAGATGTGCACCGGCGGCGCCTTGGCCAACAGCATCACCAACAACCCCAACAGCATTAGCTACTTCAAGGGCGGCAACGTGGCCTATGACGGCGCAGCGTTAAGGTCATGCGGCGTACCTGGCGAGGTGATGGAGAAGCACGGTGTGGTGAGCCAAGAGACGGCCAACACAATGGCCGAGACTGTACGCCGCAACTTCAACGCCGACGTGGGAATCGCTGTTACCGGAGTGCCAGGGCCTGGGGAATTCGAAGGCAAGCCCTTGGGACTCGCCTACATCTGCGTCTCCAACGGCGAAAAGATCCGCGAAATGGAGATGCGCTTGCCCCCCAGACGGGTGACGATCAAGCGTCGGGTCCCAAACCAAGCTCTGATCGAACTGCGCCGGTTGGTGGAAGAAACCGGTTAGAGCCTCTGGATTGACGGTGGTCGGCGAAGATCTAGCGCCAAAAAACGGCCGTCCCGATTTAATCGAGACGGCCGTTTTTTGTGGGTTTGCGGGTGGCTATTTACCTTATGGCAGTGAGTTGCCGGTACAGCATCGGCAGCCGTTCCGGCAGGGACCAGATGTCGGCCAGGACCTCGTAGCCCATGTCCCCGCACATGCTCTTCAGGTAATCATGACCCGCCTTGTCCACGGTGAGGCAGAACGGAATGATGTCTTTGCGGCGGGCTTCAACCAGCGCCATGTGCGTGTCATGGACCGCGTATTCCTTCTCCACGCCCTCACGGCTGTAGCCCCGGTCCTGGGGGCGTCCGTCGCTGATCAAGAACATGATTTTGGTCTTGGCGTCCTGATTCTCCAGCTTGGTTATGGCGTGGCGAATCGCCGCACCCATGCGGGTGGCATGCAGGGGGGTGACCTTGTCAATCCTCCGCTTCACCTTGTCGCTGAATTCCTCGTTGATGTCTTTTATTACGTAGAACTCCACGTTCTCCCGACCGTAGCCGGAGAAGCCGTAGATCCCGTAGGTATCACCGATAGACTCTAGGGCATTGATCAGAAGGGTCGTGCCCTCTTTCTCAAGGTCTATGATCCGCTTGTAGTTGCGGCGCACCAGTCCTTCCCGGCGGCGGCGGAGCCAGACCATGTACTCCACCGGGTCATCCGGGGCGTCACGGTCGTCCACCGTTTGCCGGCCTTCATCGATGGCTTCAGCGGTGGAGGCGCTCATGTCCAGTAAGAACACCACGGCCACTTCCCGGCGGTTCCGGTTACGGTGCCAGTAAATCTTATCGTCGGGTGAAACGCCCATCTTGAGGTCGCACCAGGCTTCCAGGGCCGCATTCAGATCGATATCCTCACCGTCAATCAACCGGTAGGTCTTGCGCATGCTTTCGGGCACGATGAGCTCAAACTGCCGGCGGATGTGGTTGGCTAGGGAAGAGTACGTCTTAAGGGACTCCTGATAGAAGGTGGCGTCGCCCTCTTCCACCGTCTTTTCCTTAACGATGCACCAGCGGGGTTTGTAGTCGTTGGCCCTGAAGTCCCACTCGTCATACACGTAGGTTTCGGGTTCCCGGGCCTCCAACTCGCCGCCGCTGTCGTCATCGTGCAGCAGCGGTCCGTAGCCCTCTCCCGGTTGGGAGTTTGGCGGCGGGGCGCCGGCTTCTTTCATGATGTTTTGGGCGAACATGCTCATGTCGCTGTCCACTTCGCCCTCTTGGGCATCCAACTCTAACTCAGCGCTCTCCTGAAGCAACTGCTCCAGCATCTCCTGGGTCATTGGTTGGGCCTCTCCCTGCTCCCCACTATCGGCTTGCAGTTTGGTCATCAATTGGACCATCTCAGGCTTGAAATCGCCTCGATAGTCCACCGGGTCCGGAGACTCGTACGACTCCCCGTCGCCACCGTCGGAAGAAGCGTCCATCCCAGCCTGCAATTGATCGACCAAGGATTGATAGTCTTCTTCGGAGAAATCGCCAGGTTCTTCCAGGTCTTGGTCTTCGAACTGGTCAGGTTCTTCTGGCTCGTTGGGCACGCGGGAGATGACTTCGTAGGCCCTTAACGTGGCCTCGGCCGTGTCTTCCACGTTCGCATCGGCGGTGCGGAGTTGATGGAGGATGCTGGAGAGCATCTCCGCGGCTTCCTTGTACTCTACGGCCACAGGAAGGTCTTGGAACTGGTCCAAGCTCATGTGGATCAGCAGTTCCACTAGGCCCTGCTGCAGCGGCATCTCTTCTATCTTGAGCCGGTTTGCCAGCGACTCACCCTGGACCCGTGAAGAGGCAGCCCGTATACCCGGGTATTCCACTTTTATCCGGTAGTCCAGGCGGCAGTCTTCCAACACCGTGAAGATGTCAAAACCCAGACGGCCGTTCTCAAAGATGTCCAAGAACCGGCCGATGTCGGTGAACGTCCGCATGCTCCCCATGTCGTTGGGGTCGTCATACATCGGCGTCATTTCCACATCGCCCTCGGCGCCCGATGTCAGCAGCCTTGCGGCCATCTCGTAAGCGTCTTTGGCAGCGGCTCGTTCTTCCGCTTTCCGTTCAATAGCCTTTTGCTCCATCTCGTGTCGGCGGTCTTCAAACTGGGTGGCATCCTTCTCAAATTCGTATTCAAAGCTACCAAACTCGAGGTGGGCCACCTGGTGGGTGGAGACAACCTTGAACCAGGAAAAGTTGTCCTGCTTGCTGGGGTAGTGGTCCACCACAGGAGGCAGGAATATCTTGGTGCCGTCGGTGGATGCCGAGTCTTCGTCCACCCAACCGATGTTTCGCGAGACTAATTCCTGGGTGTCGAAAATCTCCAGGCCCGTGCCGGCCAAGGCGCGGCAGTACAAACGCAAGATGCCTTTTACCCGGTCAAGCTCTAGGCTGGATGACAGGGTCTCCAGCATAGCCTCAGAGGTGTTGGACTCTATCTTGAAGAAAGCGATCCCGCTTTCTGGGTTCTCTTGGAGCAGATGCGCCCCGTGTTGGAACCAGGTATCCAATTGGCTAACCGTGATGCGGTTAAGGACGTCGTCGAGGCTTTTCAGGAAGGACGGAACGGCATCCGGTGTGATCACCACCAGAGCGTCGCAGAGGTCCAATATGTAGCCCTGAGAGCCCTGGGGCACCTTGCTCAGGGCTTGGGTGCCGTCAGACAGGAACTTGGATGTGTTTCGTAGCCCAACTTTGGCCAGGCGTTCGCCCAACTTCAAGAATCGGCCGGTCTGGCTCTCGTCCACCTGCTGGAGCGCTCGAGGCACCAGTTCCAGGCAGGTCTTGACCTCTCGCCAACTGGTGTCGATGAGGGCGCGGGACATGGCTAGGAAAGGTTCTCGTTCACGGCCCATGGCGGGCAAGACATCCCGGCCCAGTACCAAACACTCTCCCGCCACGTCATAGGACTTGTAAGACAACGCCTCGATCAACGAAGCAAAGACCTCCACATCCCAGAAAGGGAGGTTCCGGACCAGGTCCGGGCTCACCTCAAAGAACTTAGCAGCAAGGGTGCTGGACTTCCAGGTGCCCTTGTAAAGGCTGCGGCCCAGGCCGGCCCAACGCGGGATGTACTGGGGACGCAGGTTGGGGACTATGGAAACGCTGGATTTGAAGAAAGACACCGCCAAGGTTGGCGAGTCTTGGGCCAGGTAGGTGCCGCAGCGGGCCCATTGCATGAATGACGGGAAGGACAAGAACTTGCTGACCTCGGGGCTGACGCGGTAATACTCGATGGCCGACTCCCAGGAGCGCACCGTCTGGGTGCCGATGGTCAGGCCCTCTTTGGCCCAGAGACCAATCTCTTCTTCGCCAAAAGATTCCTTCACCGTGTCGTTGGCCTCTTGATAGGCCTCTAGTACCGCCGGGGGCAGTTTCGCCAGTTCGGCCTCAATCTCGGAAATAGGACCACTAGTCAACTTGGCGTTCCTCGCTTTCCAGTCTGTCATCAAGGATCTCGATGCAACTCTGGAGGATTCTGGCAGTCGCCCCAAAGACGACATGCTCTTGATGGACATATGAGTAGGAGTCTACGGGCTGCCCGTCTTCCCAACGCCTTTCGGTCCGGCGGTTGGCCGGGTCGATCAACGCTGAGACCGGGAACTCGAGGACCTCGGCAATCTCAATTTCGCTGGGATTAAATTCGTAGGGGTATTCGATAGTGCCTGTAAACACCTGCACACGGAAATTGCTGCGCGTGGCTACTTCATCCATCTCACCGATCACAGTGATGTCGCTCCGCATGATTCCCATCTCTTCTTCGGTCTCACGGAGAGCCGTCTCCAATGAGTCTCGGTCTTCCGGGTCTCTGGCGCCGCCGGGGAAGGATATCTCCCCCTTGTGGTGCTCCACCTGTTCAGACCGCTTGTTCAGTAGGATACAGTATTCGCCGTCCTTGGGGTAAAGCAGGACCATCACGGCCGAAGGAATTAGTCCAGTGCCATCGACTCTTGCCACGACGCGGTCCGCCAGTGCCCGTTTCAGAAGCTCCGGTGGCGTCTGACCCATCTAATCTTCTACTCGAATATGGAAGACGAGACTTCCTCGATACTGCGTTGCAGTTCAGGGTCGTCAGTCAAGGTCCAGACGATGGCCACCTGGGCGGCGCGGCGCGGGGAAATCCCCTCAGACATCAGCCGCCCGGCGTAGATCAACAGACGGGTGCTGGCGCCCTCCTGCAGGCCATGCTCTTCCAGATTCCGAATCTTCTCGCCCAGCTTGGCCAGAGAGTCCGCGTGTTCCTTAGAGCAGCCGCTTTCCCGCTGGATGATCTCGGTCTCAACATCTGCCGGCGGGTAGTAGAACTCAATGGAGATAAACCGTTGGCGTGTGCTGTGTTTCAGGTCTTTGAGCGCACTCTGGTATCCAGGGTTGTAGGAGACGCAGAGCAGGAACCGGTCATCGGCCTCAATGATGGACCCCGTTTTCTCGATGGGGAGGATGCGCCGATGGTCGGTCAATGGGTGGATCAACACGGTGGTGTCTTTCCGGGCTTCCACAACCTCATCAAGATAGAGGATGGCGCCGGCCTTGACTGCACGGGTCATGGGGCCGTCGATCCAACGGGTGCCGTTGGCATCCAGCAGGTACCGGCCCACCAGATCGCTGGCGGTAAGGTCTTCGTGACAGGCAATGGTGACCAATGGCACTCTGATCTCGCCTTCTTGCAGTTGCTCTTCTTTCCCACCCTTTTCCTTGACCACGGCCAGTGGGCGGCCCAACTGCCAGGCCATGTACTCCACGAACCTGGTCTTACCGCAGCCGGTCGGTCCCTTCAACAAGACCGGAATATGCTGACGATAGGCGGCGGTGAATAACTCTATCTCATCGCTGATCGGCACGTAGTAAGGTTCGTCCCTAACCAGGAATTCCTCAATCGCATACTCTGTATAATGTGCTTGTGTCTCCGGAGCTGCTTCAACCATATTTTTTCCGGTCCTTCTTATTATCTCGCGTATCTCGCGCAGTTGCGCTTTTTATACCGCTTTTTATACCGCTACCCGACGGTCCCACAACTCTTTGATGGCGCTTTCCAATCCCGCCATATCTCCTGAGTTGTCGATAACTGCATCCGATCTTTCAAGCCGCTCGGACCGATCCATCTGGGAGGAGATCCGTTTTCGGGTTTCTTCTTCCGACATGCCATTCCGCTGCTTGAGACGCTCTATGACGATTTCTTCCGGGGAATCGGTGACCCACACTTCTTCAACCAAGGAATCCCATCCAGCCTCAAATAATAGGGCCGCCTCCACCACCACCACACCTACCCCTTGGCCGCGCAGGACCTCAATCTTGTCCGAAACCATCCGCGCCATCCGCGGATGCATGATCTGGTTCAATCTATCCAGTTGGCCGGGGTCTGAGAAGACCACCGCGCCCAATTTTTTCCGGTCGATCTCCCCATCTTCCTGCAGGATATCATCACCAAATGCGACAACAACCTGCTCCCACGCCTCTGTGTTGGGGGTATAGGCCTCATGCCCCACCTGGTCGGCGCTGATGATTGACGCCCCTAGCGCCTCCAATTGACGAGCAGCCTCACTCTTGCCAGTGCCGATGCTACCCGTTAACCCAATTACCAACATTGATCTTTAAACTGCCAAAATCCTTGAATCGCTCCCTGCGGATACCCTTGCCGGATACCGTTGGAGCACGTTCCCAATATGCCTGGGGCACATCGAGCCATTCTAACAACGCGGCTGCGGCTGGTCAACTTGATTCGTGAGTGTTGCCCATCAATTTTCGGTGAGTTGGATCAAGACCGAGGGTGACCAGCCATTCGTTGTTAAATTTTGCGGCCGATTTTCGTTATGTAAATAGAAATCCTGCTTCCTGCCACCTGGTCTGACGGCGGTTTCTAGTTCGCCGCTATCAATCAGTATTCATCAATGTACATACGTCCCCAACGAGTCTGATAAGTGGACTGCAAGCTGGTGAACAGCGTGTCGTATTCGGGCGTGTCTATGGGAGTGGTGGTCATTATTACCGCGTCTTCGCGGTTATCAGAGTAATAGGCCTTGCGGATGCCCACTGACTTAAATGAATATTTCTGATACAGACGATGGGCGATGAAGTTGGAGACGCGGGCTTCCAGGGTCATAACCTTGGACCCGTACTCGATGGCGGCTTTCAGGGAGCCGATGAGCAACAACTCGCCTACGCCGCGGCCTCGCAATGTTTCTTTGACGGCAATCTCGGTGATGTGGGCCTCGTCGCCCTGATACCAAACGCTCACGTAGCCGGCGACATCAAAAGCGCCACCGCTTTCTTCGGGTTCATCGGTGGGGGAGAATCCGAACTTCCCCAGGACCCGTGACCAGAGTTTGGGCGGCTGTGGTTCTTCCTCTTGGCCGGACTGATCAGCATCTATTTCAGCCAATATCTCTTCAGGCGGCACATCTTCGTCGAAACACGCCACAAGATAGTTAGCGCGTTTGTTGTTGATATCACGCTTGAATGACGAGCTAACCCAAAGGGGTGAAAACGCTTCTTTTTCGATCGCGATGACCTGGTCGATGTCTTCGACGCGAAGCCGCCGGACCGTGACGGGTAAGGGTTCTTGCAAATGGACCGTGCTGCGAAACTAAATGATGGATGGAGTGTTTCAGGCCCCAACCTAGCGGTGCTAATTTTAACATAATCGGTTGCCTTCGTAGTCGTGAGGCGGCCTTTGATTGCCATTACACTAGATGAGGAACAATGGGCGGGTGCGAATGTAAAAAGGGGTAACCATGATTCGGCAGCGGCTGACGATAGCACTGGTTTTGGCGGTCCTGGGACTGGTTGCGGCGTGCGGTGGGGAAGAGCAAGCGGCCCCCACGAGCACGCCCAAACCCGAGGCCAGGCCGGCGCCGAAGATAGAACATCAAAGCCAGGCCTTGATGCTGCGTCTACACTCTCCGGAAGTCAATCTCGTCACCGAGTTGGACCGGGTATTTGTGAGCGGTGTAACCTCGCCGGACGCCACCATCAGCGTGAACGGACGGCTGGCCCTCCCCGACCATGACGGCAATTTCATGGTCAACTTAGATCGTGACACCACCTCTAACCCATTGATAATCGAGGTGGTCGCCACCTCGATCACCGGGGAAACCGAGTCTGCAATCCTCCCGGTCATCTTCTCAGACGGCGGTGAAGCCTTAGGAGTATTCGGAACGGTGACCTCTGTTTCACCGGCCGAACTCACACTACAGACCACCTCCGGCCAAATCTCGCTTGCTACAGACTCTGAGACAACTGTCACCATCCATGGGTGGGGGTCGCCGTCCGTCACCAACATCGCCAAAGGCACCCTTGTGGCTGCGATGACCGACGGCCAACATGCTGATTCGGTCCTTGCCGTCCTAATCCGGCCTGCGCAAACAAGGCATTTCACTGGGATATTGGCGGGAATCGACGATTCTGGGAGCCTTACGCTGCAGGACAATTCCGGAAGGCAAATCACGGCCATCACGTCTGAAATTTCAGACTTCCTTGGCCTGGCGAGCGTCGGGGAAGTGGTGACTGCCGTCTTGAAACAGGACTTAGCCACCGGAGACCTGACCGTTACCGCAATCGACCGGGCTCTAGCCGGAGCCGAGCGTCTTAACGCGGCTCTGGCTTTGAATCAGCAGATAGACTCCGTCCAAGCTTCGACGAACATATCGGCGCTCCGTTGGCGGTTGGCAGAGCACGGCGTTGGCAACCTAACGATGCTGGTCGATAGCCAGCCATACGACGCGACGGAAAATGCATTAAAAGTAGCTGGCGAATTTTACGCCAAGGTGTTCTCTGAAAACCAGATCGGAGCACCATCCGCAGACGTGACCGGCTTGGTTACGTCCATCGATAGCGCAAAAGGACAGATCACGGTCCAGCCCGTTTCGGGACAGCCCGTTATGGTCAAAATCTCCGCCAACACTCCGGTGGTCCTCTTCGGAGAACGGGTCAAGTCAGGTCAATTGGACCTGGCCAGCCGAATCACAATCAGGTATTCCATCTCCGGGAACAACGCCAGTCGCGTGACAGTCATGGCCGGCAACACCCTTTCCAAAGTATCTGCCACTCAGCTTGCGGCCACTGCCGGCCGGGGTGAGGTCCAAGGAGTTTTGATGGATGTCGGCCCGGAAACTCAGGTCACCATCATGGTGGACCGGGCCACCGGAGAAAAGATTTCCCTCCAAACGGCCGGGAGCGCTGTCTTACGCAACGGCATGACCGCCAAATTGGACCCGTCGATGGAAGGCTCCGACGTTTTCGCCCGTTTCGACCCAATTTCCTATCGATTGCTGGAGTTGGAGTCTCTGACGCCGGCCCGGAACGAGGAATTGGTCAGTGGCGTGGTGCAAAGCTTCATCCCCAAGGTCTCCGACGGCAATCTGACGATCAGGACGCCGGACGGCCGGTTACGGTCATTCACCCACAACACAGATACCGCCATACGCCGTGACGGCCTTCGGGTGTTCATCCAAGACGTAAAGGTAGGCGACCTAGTGCGGCCCAACACCAGAGTCCGGTCTTTGGACGGCGGTGAAGAAAAAGCCGGTGAGATAATCGCGCTGAGCTTGAAATCGGCTGAGCCCGGCCTGGTCACGGGCATCATCAGAGGTGTGACCGCCGGTCTAGGGGGCGAAGTGCGGGTTACGCTCTCGAATATCTGGTTCGACTTGATCAGCTTGAAGGTCGACTCTAAAACCGCGATAACCCAACAAGGCCGTACCTTGGGCGCCCAAGACTTGGTGGTTGGCCAAGGAATCTCCCTTGCTTCCTACGACCCGGTGACACTTGAGGCCGGCGTCCTGGCGCTGGACCCGCCCCGGAATTCGGACAGGGCCAGCAGATAGACGGTCAATCGGCCGGGAGAACAGTCCCATACTGGCCATCAAAGCCAGGCACGATTGCAACCTGACCGGACCTGATCTTGGTCACAGCGTTTGCCAGAGCCTCACCGCCAACTTGCTCGAGGTCTCCGTAACCGGCCTGGGTCAGTACCTGAATCTCCCCGCCCAGCTCATCGCAGATGTGGTGGTAGGCCGCGCCCACCGATTTAGCCGCCCGGCCTTTGCCCGTGGTGTGAGCCAATATCTCGATCAGCGGCACTAACTTCGTGTAAGGGCGCTTTTCCACATCCATAGGCGTTCTAAAATTCGAGAGTTCCTGTACTCGGTGCAAGACCCCCAGTGTCAGCGGGCGGGCGCACTGAGGGCATCTACTCCCGGCCCGGCTGGTCTCATCGGGAGTCTGGCTGATGCCGCATTTCCGGTGGCCGTTCAGGTGGTACTTCCCTTCTTCAGGAAAGAACTCAATGGTCTGCTCCACAAAATTCCCCGTCAAGCCGGAGGACAGGCCCCGGTAGCCTGCTTCTCCTTGGAAGACCGTCAGCTCGCGGCCCATGTTGGGCAGGGAATGGGCGTCGGAGAAGGAAACGATAGTCTTTCCTGCCAGGGCGGGCATACCCCAGTTCATCTCCGGGTCGCTGGACAACCCAGTCTCCACCGCCGGAACGTGCGGTGTCATATCCCCAAAGCACTCGTCAATGGCGTCAAACCCGGACTTGGAGCCCAGCATTCCGTACCAAGGCGTCCAAATGTGGGCAGGGATAACTATGCAGGCCTTGTCTATCTCCAATAAACGGGCTGTAATGTCCCTGGCTGACGCCCTCACCGTTGGGCGCCCGTCTCCATTCAATTTGGAATTAAGCCCAGCCAACATCTCGCGGATGCCATTGACGGTCTCAAATCCAGGGGCGAAGACCAGCAAGTGCACGCGGCGAGACCGCCCACCCTGCTTATAAACGCAGCTAATCTCCGTTCCCAGAACAAATCTCACGCCTTGAAATTCAAAATCGCCGTCTTCAGTCGAAACCAGGTTTTTTTTCAGTTCGGCCAGCCATGCGGGATGGGTAAAGTCGGCGCTGGACAGAAGGGCGATCCCCTTGATCTTGGCCCATGCAGCCATGTTGACCAAGGTCAGGTTTTTGCTGCACGCGTAGGCGAAACGGGAGTGAAGGTGTAGGTCGGCGATGAATCCCATGGGCGCAGTCTAGCACTTAGGATTCCTGTGTTTTTGGACAACAGACGCCCAAAACTTGACCGCTGGCAGGCGCAGTCCTATCCTTTATAGGGCCGTTCACTAGGGACAACAGTGGCTGGCAACGAGAACATGACTATGGGAGCCTACAATGACCACCAGCGCCAAATCGGCAACCGACCTCAAACCCATGGGTGACCGGGTTGTGGTCCGTCCCAGCGAACAAGAAGGAGTCACGAAAAGTGGGATATTCCTGCCAGACACCGCCCAAGAACGTCCTCAGCAGGGTGAAGTGGTTGCGGCGGGACCGGGCAGAATGCTCGAGAACGGCAAACGAATCGAAATGGAAGTTAAGCCCGGCGACATCGTGATCTATTCCAAGTACGCCGGGACCGAAGTTGAAGTCCAGGATGAAGAGCTTCTTGTCTTCGGGGCCAACGACATCTTGGCCGTTATCACTTAGAAAGACCAATCAGTAAGCTGGTCGGGGAACCCATTCCCCGTCCGTTATTTAAGGAGTAAGCAATGCCTGCCAAAGAGATCATTCGCGACGAGGCAGCCCAACAAGCCCTGCTTCGTGGGATCGACACCGTCGCCGACGCCGTAAAATTGACCCTGGGTCCCAAGGGACGCAACGTGGTCCTAGAGAAGAAATGGGGCGCTCCGGTCATCACCAATGACGGTGTAACCATCACCAAAGAAATCGAGTTGCCTGAGTCATTTGAGAATATGGGCGCCCAATTGATCAAAGAGGCCGCCTCCAAGACCAACGAGGTCGCCGGCGACGGGACGACCACTGCCACAATCCTGGCCCAGGTTCTCGTTCAGGAAGGCATCAAGAACGTGGTGGCCGGCGCGGACCCCATGGCCATCAAACGTGGTATCGACAAGAGCGTGGCCGCTGTGGTCTCCGAATTGAACAAGAACTCCAACACCATCGAGGGCCGGGACCAGATGGCCCAGGTGGCATCGGTTTCCGCGAACAACGAAGAGATCGGTAACATGCTGGCCGACGTCCTACACAAGGTCGGCGCACAGGGTGTTGTGACCGTGGAAGAAAGCAAAGGAATCGAGTCGGAGACTGAATACGTCGACGGCATGAACTTCGACCGCGGCTACATCAGCCCCTACTTCGTGACCAACCCAGAACGTATGGAAGCGGTTATCGAGAACCCATACATCCTGATCACGGACAAAAAGATCTCGGCCGCGGCCGAGTTGGTCCCCCTGCTGGAGCAGGTACTCCAGGTCAACAAGAGCTTGGTGATCATCGGCGAGGACATCGACGGCGAGGCCTTGGCCGTGTTGGTGGTCAACCGCCTGCGTGGGACGCTGAACTGCCTGGCCCTGAAAGCCCCCGGCTTCGGCGACCGCCGCAAGGCCATGTTGGAAGACATCGCCGTGCTAACCGGAGGGCAGGTAATCTCCGAAGAGACCGGCCGCCGTCTGGACCAGGCCACCATCGCTGACCTAGGCCAAGCACGCCGGATCGAATCGACCAAGGACCGCACGACCATCATCGATGGACACGGCACCTCTGACAACATCAAAGGCCGCACCGAGCAGATCAAGGTCCAGATCGAAGAGACGACATCCGAATACGATAAAGAAAAACTGCAAGAGCGTTTGGCCAAACTGTCCGGCGGGGTCGCCGTGGTCAAGGTTGGCGCCCCCACTGAGCCCGAGCTGAAAGAGCGCAAAGCCAGGGTTGAAGACGCATTGTCGGCCACCCGGGCCGCCATTGAAGAGGGCGTCGTCCCCGGTGGCGGCGTGGCCTACATACGGGCCATGTCAGCGCTCGATGGCCTGAAACTGCGCGAAGACGAAGCCGTCGGCGCAACCATCCTCCGGAAGGCTCTGGAGATGCCCATCCGGATCATCGCCACCAACTCGGGGCACGAAGCCGCGGTGGTTCTGGAGGAGGTGCGCAACAACAGTGCCGCCAACTTCGGCTATGACGCCAAGACCAACGACTACGGCGACATGGTGGCGAAGGGCATCATCGACCCGACCAAGGTCACCCGTGCCGCCCTTGAGAACGCTGCCAGCGTGGCTAGCATGATCCTCACCTCTCAGGCTCTGGTAACCGACGAGCACGAAGAGAAACCGGACGACCACGGCCACCACCACTAAGCGGATTCAAACACGTCAATCAGCAGGAAAGGCCCGCCGATGGCGGGCCTTTCCTGCTTTTCATCGCTTGCTCTGCCACTCCGATTTTACCCAGCTGGCTCTGGGTGTCTCTCCAGGTACCTAGCCGGTGTAGGGGCGGGTTTCTAACCCGCCCGGCCACTCGTCTAACAATCTTATCCCCACCAAGAACATCACTATGAGACTGCCATTACCCGGCGACGTTCTCGTTTCGACAATCACTGGTGCCGAGAAAAAGGGCAGGTTAGAAACCTGCCCATACGGAACCGTCTGACGATGAAAGTGTACCCCTAAGCGTAACGCAGCAGGACCTCGGCCAACTCCTGGGGATGCTGGGCCATTACCTGGTGGCAAGACTCAATCTCCACGGTTTCAACTCCTTCGAACCGTTCGGCGACCCGCGCCTGGGCGTCGGGAGGGAACATCTTGTCCTGGGTCAGCATCACGTATGTTACTGGGCAGGGCAGTTCCGATGTTTCCATTGGCAGCCGTGATTTGAGCACTCTGGTCGGCAGCGGGCCGAAAAACCCCAAGAGTTGCACAATTTCCATGGAGTCCATGCCATTGCACAGAAACCCGTTGATGGCAGGACTAGGCAGTTTAAACTCCTGACGCGATAGCGAACTAAGCATGGAGAATAACCGGAAAGCCGTCCGGATTCTTGCCGGACAGGAGCTTAGCAACGGACGCTGGGGGGCAGGGACTATCCCAGCTACCAACACCACCCGTTTGGGCGGAACAGTCATCTCGCTGGCCGCCTGTACCACCAAGCTGCCGGAGAATCCGTGGCCCACCAGCACTAAGTCTTTCAACTGCTCTCGCTCTGCAGTCCGTGTTATCGCCTGGACACATTCTTCCAGTCGAACTGCGGAGGTGTCGCCACCGGCGTCGGCGCCGTGGCCAGGGAGGTCTAGGGGATGCACCCGGTTGGCGCGCCGGCGTTTGTGCAGCGTTGGTGGGTGCTCCTCCGGAGCAGTCAGATATCCCCACACTGGGCCCCAACTCCAAGCTCCCTGTCCCGCGCCGTGCACCAGTAAATAGTCGGTCATCCGGAAATCCTGTCCATATTTACGATTAAATCAGATTTTAGCCGCAGATCAATTAGCGACTGCGGACCGGAGGGCGTCCAGCAGCGGAGCGTCCTCTTCGGGCAGGACAGTCCGAGGATCCAACAAAACCCGGTCCTCTTCGATACGGGCGATAACCGGCGTGTTGCTTTCCCGCAAACGCCGCATGACTTCTTCCGGGGTCGTACCCTGGCAGTCTATTGAAAGCACCCATGAGGGCAATGTCTCGCCTGGGAGGCTACCGCCGCCGACCGCCGACCGGCTCTTCTCCACAGACGAAGGACATTCCATGCCGGATTGCCATGACTTGGCCCGTTTCTTGAGGGCCGCCTCGGGGGTGGAGATCATGCGCCAGACTGGGATCTCTTTTTCGGCCTCGCCCTTCAGGTAATGGGCCAGCGTTGCTGTGAGGCTGGCCAGACTCAACTTGTCGATGCGCACCGCCCGGGCCAACGGGTGCCGGGCCAGCACGTCCACCAGTTCTTTCTTGCCAACCACGATGCCTGCTTGCGGCCCGCCCAGCAGTTTGTCTCCTGAGAAGAACACCAATCCGGCGCCGTCCTTGATGCTTTCCTGAGGCGTCGGCTCATGGGCCATCCCATATTTCTCGGTCAAAAGCAGGCTGCCGCTGCCCACGTCATGGAGCACCGGGATACCGCGCCTGGCGCCCACTTCCACCAGGTCGGCCGTTTCGACGGATGCTGTAAATCCTTCCACCCGGAAATTGCTGGCGTGGACTTTTAGGAACGCGGCGGTGTTTTCGGTCACCGCATCATCATAGTCGCGAACGTAGGTGCGGTTGGTTGTGCCGACGTCGATCAAGGTACCGCCGCTTTGGCGCAGCACGTCTGGAACTCGAAACCCACCGCCAATCTCAACAGCCTCTGACCTAGATACGACCACCTCTTTTCCGGATGCTAGGGCCGAAAGTCCAAGGAGCATGGCCGAGGCGTTATTGTTCACTGCCAGGGCCGCCTCCGCTCCGGTGATCTGCACCAAGAGCGACTGCACCTGGGCCTGCCGGGAACCCCGGCGTCCGGTGCCCAGGTCAAGTTCCAGGTTGGAGTAGCCTTGGGCCGCCTGATTGGACGCCTCGATAGCCGCCCTGCTTAGCGGCGCGCGCCCCAAGTTTGTGTGAATCACGACTCCCGTAGCGTTGATCACCTGGCGTGGTTCAGCCCGCAGGATGTCGTCTATCCGCTGGCAAACGGACGTGGCGACGTGGCCCGCATCCGGAGAGTTGCCGCCTTGTCTGATCTGCTCCCGCGCCGATTCCAACGCCTCACGGACGAGGTCCACTACCCAGTCGCGGTCGAAGGATTTGGTGGCCGCGGCCACGTCCTTGTCCGCGAGAACGCTATCAACGCTGGGTAGGTTACGAAATTGCATCCGGAGGTCCGACATCCAATAGCTAGCGTATATGCACCTAAACTCGGCTGTATTCTAGCATGGGGGTGTGAGAGATCAGTGATTCCCCACCGGAAACAAAATGACCGGGCCTCCGAAAGTTCTAGGCTTAAACCTGGCTTTCCCGAATACCCTGGTATAAAATAAACTCAAATCAGTCACGTGTTTCGTGACAGGCGAACCTGAGTCTCAGCAGTGTCGCGATAATGAAACCAAAACTGGCCGCAATACTCGTCATAGGGATACTAACCCTATCCATCGTTGCGACAGGGATGGCCGCTATCGGCCAGGCCGTTGCCGAGCAACCTGGCACCTCCAGCGTTGCTTTGGGCAGTTATACCAACGAGATTGGCGACACAGACGACCACGGCGCTGTCAGAGGCGCCTTCTTCAGGGTCTGTCCCTTCCACTGATCCCTGCCTTCCGCATCTAGGCCACTCTTCACCCCTCTGTTCTCCTTCTCCTAGACCCTATTTCCTGTTGCGCGGTTGACCTTGGGCCGCCCCGCGCCTTATGTTCTTGTTGACCAACCATCGCCGCCCGACCCGTGGAATCTGGAGATCAGTCATGCAAGCAGGCCTACCCCCGGAACTGGACGCCCTAAAGAACACCATCCGCCAGATTGTTAAGGATGAGTGCTATCCCCTGGAGGCGGAATTCCTAGCTAATCCGTCCCAAGAGGGGGTGGACGAGCCTGGCGCGCCGAGGGGCATCGCCGAGGCCCTTTCCGGGTTGTTGGGCGTGCTGCCGGAAACGGCCTGGGACCGCTTGAACAAAGTCTCCAAGGACACCGGCATCTACACGTCGTTCGTTCCTGAGGAGTACGGTGGCGGCGGTATGGGCGCTCTTGGGCACGTTGTTCTCGATGAGGAAGTTCACAAAAGCATCGTGCAACTGCCAACCTCGCCGGTGCCCATGATGATGATTGGCTCGGCCACACCGGAACAGGAAAAGGAATACCTGATCCCGTCTGTCGAGGGAAAGCTGCACTACGCGTTCGGCCAGACCGAGCCCAACGCCGGCTCCGACCCCGGTGGAATGATGCAGACCAGCGCGGTGCTGGACGGCGACGACTGGGTCATCAACGGCACCAAGACCTTCATATCCGGAGCCGCATCCGCCGACTATCTGCTGGTCCAGGCGGTGACCGACTCGGAGAAGCGCCAGCGTGGCGGCATCACCATGTTCATCATAGACAACCCTACGCCGGGTCTGAGTTTTGACCCAATCCGGCTCTGGGTTAACCCAGGCAAAGCCCAGCAGTACCAGGTGAACATCGACAACGTCAGGGTGCCCCAGACCAAGGTCTTGGGCGAGGTTGGCCAGGGGTTCTCCCTAGGACAGCAATGGCTGGTGCACCACGACCGGCTGCTCAGGGGCTCAATGGCTACCGGCATCTTGAGCCGGGCCCTAGAGATGGCCATCGATTGGGCCAAGGAGCGCGTTACCTACGGACGGCCCATCGCCGACCGGCAGGCCATCCAGTACATGCTAACCGACGTCTACACTGACATCATCACGCTCCGTGCCACTACCAGGGAGATTGCCAAGCGGGCTGACGCCGGTGATGACGTGCGGGTGGAAGCATCCATGGTCAAGTACTGCGCCGGTGAATGGGGCTGGCGAAGCATCGACAAGATCATGCAAGTCTTCGGCGGGACCGGAGAGACCCTGGACCTGCCCATCGCCCACTGGTACCACATACTCCGCCACGCCCGCATCGGAGGTGGAACATCAGAGATACACAAGTTCGTCATGGCCCGGGGCCTGCTGGACGGCCGGGTGAACTTCCAGGGGTAGAGACGGCCACCCATACACGGCTAAATCAGATCGGCAAACACGGACGTACTCCCATCTTGGCACGGAAAAAATTTTAGGATGGGGCGGTACTAACGCCCGGCTAAATTTTCCTGCAAAACGAATTACCGTACCTAGAAGGGTGGGGGCACATCCACCCGGTGGCGGTTGCTGGAAGTCGCCGCAGGGGTGTTGGCCGTTGGGTCGCTGGCCGGCCTAGCACTCCGTTGGCGAGCCGGACGCAATTAAGGCGGTTGGAGTCGATCGGCCACTTCTGTGCCCTGGTAACTTTTTCACGAATCCCTCCGTCTTAAACCATGTAAGCGACGCCGCTAGGCGAAAATCTAGGAGAAATAAATAACATGGTGCAAGCACTGAAACAAAGTAAAAAGACGTTGGTCCTGATGGGCGCAGCCCTGGTCCTTATATTGGCAGTAGCCTGCGGAACCAACAGCAGCGAGGACAGAACACCGGCTAACATTGCCGACATTCTGTCGGCGGTCGGAGGTCCTGAAGCGGCCCAATTTCTACGGTCCGGCTCCGGCGCCAATACCGGTATCTGGGTCAACGGCACGGGCAAAGCCACCGGCGATCCTGACCTGGGTATAATCAGCCTGGGCGTAGAAGCCCTAGCCGATTCGGCGGCCGAGGCCCGCGGATTGGCGGCCGAGGCCATCGACCGTACGATTTCCTCACTCAGAGGCAACAACGTTGATGACCGGGACATGCAAACTAGTCAATTCAGCATCAGCCCCCGGTACGACAATCAGGAAGTGACCAGGTGCATCGGGTGCCGGGTGGAGTTCGAACGGGTTTTGATTGGGTACCAGGTAAACAACACCCTGACGGTCAAGGTCCGTGACCTAGACAACATGGGTGGCATCATCGACGGCGCCACCGAGGCCGCTGGTAACCTGGTCCGAATCAACCGGGTCAGCTTCACCATCGAAGACACGAAGCCCCTCCAGAACGAGGCCCGGGAAGAAGCCATAGCCGACATGCTGACCAAAGCCAACGCCATGGCCGAGCTGGCCGGGGTTGAACTGGGCAAGCTGGTCTTCCTGACAGAGTCTGGCAGCGGCGTGCCCCAGTCGATCTCCAGGATCGAGTCCATTGGCGCCCGCGCATTCGCCAGTGACCAGCCCACCAGTATCTTGGCCGGCGAGTTGGATGTGAACGTGAACGTGCAGGGAGTCTTCGCCATCGCCCCCTAGGTACGATATGAAGCAGAGGTCAATGAATTTCATTCAGGGCGGGGTCAATTGAGACTTCGCCCTGTTGTTATGCTTCACGACTCTCCGTCAAACCGGGTGGTTCTTACTTGCGGGGCAATTACAGGGTTGTTAGAATCTTGCTACCCGGAGCCGTCGTTTTTGAGGCTCCGATGACCGAACATAAAACCTACGATCAACGGGAGCGATATGGTCTTAAGCGACCGGACCATCAAAGAAGAACTGGCCCAGGGGCGCATCGTCATATCGCCCCTGGACCCGGATGACATCCAACCGGCGAGCGTCGACCTCCATCTGGACAGTAGTATCCTTGTCTTCGCCAACTCCCGCCGTCCCTACATTGACGTCAAAGAGGGCTTGGAAGACCTGACCCAGATGGTGACGATTCAAGAAGACAGCCCTTTCATACTTCACCCCGGCGAATTTGTTCTAGGCAGCACACTGGAGAACATCGAACTGCCTGAAGACCTGGTCGCCCGCCTAGAAGGCAAAAGTAGCCTGGGGCGCATCGGCCTGGTGATCCACTCCACTGCTGGGTTCGTAGATCCCGGTTGGAAGGGCCATCTGACTCTGGAGTTGAGCAACCTGGCCCGGTTGCCAATCACCCTATACCGCGGCATGAAGATCGGGCAGATCTCCTACCTGCGTCTCTCGACCCCTGCCGACCGGCTCTATGGCTCCGAATCCCTAGGCAGCAAGTACCAGGGACAGACCGTCCCCACCGCCAGCCGGTTCCACCAGGATTTCGCGAAACCGGACTCCCCACAGGCGTCTTGACCCAGGCCATGGGCCGCATGCAAAGGGCCGTTGAGCTGGCCCAAGAGGTTGTGGGGTCCACCAGCCCCAATCCCGCGGTCGGCGCGGTGCTGGTCAAAGACGGGGTTGAGATCGGGACCGGCACCACCCAACCGCCAGGGCAAGACCATGCCGAAATAGTTGCCCTGAAACAGGCCTCGGACCAAGCCCGGGGCGCCACCCTCTACACCACTTTGGAACCATGTTGCACCTGGGGCCGCACCCCACCGTGCACCAAAGCTATCATCACTGCCGGCATCACCGAGGTCCATTACGCTGTCATCGACCCCAACCCTGATGTATCCGGCAAAGGGAGAGACGAACTGGCTGCCGCCGGCATCGTGGTTGTGGAGGAAGAGTCTGAAGGTGCCCGGGAGCTCTACGAGGCGTTCGCTAAGCAGATCACCACCGGCACACCTTTCGTCACCGTCAAGTACGCCATGACGCTCGATGGCAAGATCGCCACCCACACCGGTGACTCCAAGTGGGTCACCGGCCCAGAGGCCAGGGGATTCGTGCAGCAGATGCGCCGGGTCTGCGACGCAATATTGGTGGGCGTGAACACAGCGCTGACCGACGACCCGTATCTGACCGCCCGCGACGATGACGGTACGCCCTTAGAACGCCAGCCGCTGCGGGTTGTGCTGGACAGTGTCTGCCATACCCCAGTCAAATCTGTGATGTTCAACCAACCGGGATCCACACTCATCGCCACCACGCAAGCCGCCCCCGATGAACGGGTACTGGCTCTGGAACAGACAGGCGCTGAAGTGGTGGTGCTGCCCTCAGGGGAAGACCGGCGCGTGGACCTGCGGGCCTTGCTCAGCCACCTTGGTTCCCGGGGCGTGGTGAATCTGTTGGTGGAAGGCGGCGGCTCGGTGCATGGGGCGTTCTTCGACATGGGTCTGGTGGACAAGGTCTACGCCTTCGTCGCCCCAGTGATCGTCGGCGGCGAGACTTCTCTCTCGCCGGTTGAAGGCTCAGGGATTGTCATGATGGCCGACGCGTGGACGTTGACCGGCACACGCACCGAGCAAATTGGCCCGGATTGGCTCATAATAGGTTATCCAACAAGGAAATCGTCTGTGATGGACTCTTTTGACACAGACGATGAAGCGGACAATGAAACGGACGATCTGGAAATCGAATGACCTTTAAGTGAACTGCAGAAAGTGTTTACCGGAATTGTAGAAGAAGTGGGCGTTGTCGCAAAGATCAGCGATAAAGCCATGACCGTTCAGGCTTCAAAGATTACCGCGGATTTGAAGCTGGGTGACAGCATCGCGGTAAACGGAGCGTGTCTTACCGCCATCGATTTCAGCCGGAGCGAATTCTCCGTGGACCTGTCGCCGGAGACCATGCGGCGAACCTCCCTAGGCCAGCTTTCAGCAGGCGGACCGGTGAACCTGGAGCGGGCGCTGTTGGCCAGCGACCGGATGGGTGGCCACATTGTGCAGGGCCATGTGGACGGGACCGGCCGCGTTACGTCCACCAAGCAAGAAGGCGATTCCATAATCTTTCGCATCAGAGTTCCGAAACGCCTGAATCGCTATATCGTTGAGAAGGGTTTTGTCGCGGTTGACGGTATCAGTTTGACCGTGGTAAAAAGAGGTGTCTCATCGTTCACTTTGGCTGTGATACCATACACGCTGAATAATACTAATTTGCCTTCATTATCTGTTGGAGACCGGGTGAACCTGGAGGCCGACATTTTGGCCAAGTATGTAGAGAGTCTTCTGGACCGTTGATCCAGGGCCGAAGACTAAGGATTTTAAGGAATAAAAATGCCTCTGTGCAGTCTCGAAGAAGGGCTTGAAGAGCTAAAAGCGGGCCGGTTCCTCATCGTTGTCGATGACGAGAACCGTGAGAACGAAGGTGACCTGGTGATGCCCGCCGAGATGGTGACTCCCGAGGCTGTTAACTTCGTCGTAACCCACGCCCGTGGTCTCCTTTGTATGCCCATCATCGGAGAGCGGCTGGATGAACTTCAGATACCTCTGATGATCTCAGCCAACGGCTCAGAGAAGAACCAGACTGCATTTACCGTGTCTGTGGACTACAACGTAAACACCACCACCGGTATCTCTGCCGGAGACCGCGCGGCCACCATTCTGGCCATGCTGGACCCGGCCGCCAAGCCTGAAGAATTCACCCGTCCCGGACACCTTTTCCCGCTGCGGTACCATCCCGGCGGAGTGCTGGCCCGGGCCGGTCACACAGAAGCCGCGGTTGACCTCTGCGAGATGGTGGGCTTGTACCCTGCCGGCATCGTCTGCGAGATCATGGCTGAAGACGGCTCCATGTCCCGCCTTCCTGAGTTGGAGCGATTCGCCGACGAGCACGGTCTCAAGATTCTCAGCATCGCCCAGATTATCGCCCAGCGCCGCCGCACCGAGCGTTTAATCGAGCGCGTGGCCGAGGCCCGCCTCCCGACCCGCTACGGCCCATTTCAAGCGATCGCTTACAAGAGCCACGTGGACACCGGCGAGCACATCGCCTTGACTATCGGCGAGTGGACCGAAGACGAGCCTGTCTTGGTTCGCATCCACAGCGAATGCCTCACCGGAGATGTCTTCGGCAGCATGCGATGCGACTGCGGTGAGCAGATCGACCTGGCGCTGCAGCAGATCTCGCAAGAGGGGAACGGTATCTTCCTCTACATGCGCCAAGAAGGCCGAGGCATCGGTCTCCACAACAAGATCAAGGCCTATTCTCTGCAGGACCAGGGCCTGGACACTGTGGAAGCCAACGAAACCTTGGGATTCGAGCCTGACCTACGTCATTATGGCGTGGGCGCGCAGATCCTCCGGGACTTGGGAGTGCGCAAACTGAACCTGCTGACCAACAATCCCAAGAAAGTGGTTGGCCTCTCAGGCTTCGATCTGGAGATTGTCGACCGCATCCCCGTAGAGGCGGAAGTAACCGACGAGAACCGGACCTATATGAAGACCAAGAAAGCCCGCATGGGGCACATTCTCGGCAACTGCTAGATTTCAGTCTTCCAACAACCAACAAAAAAGCCCAGCTGGTAAATCTTAGGAGTGGTTAACGTAGGCGCGGGTTTCCAATCCGCCCGTCTACTCCTAAACCAATCGCGTCCACGCCAACAAAATCTTCAAGAGATTGCCACACTCAGCGGCGTTCTCGTTCGGGCGATCGCTGTAACCGAGAAAAAGGGCAGGTTAGAAATCTGCCCCTACGGGACCCGGTCATCCAAGTGAAAGCTAGAATCCATGCCGGTTGGTTTAGCCAATCGTCATCCCGTGGGACTTTTCTGGAACCCGGTTTATCGGGATGACGGTGAGATATGGCTTCTCTCTGGCGCCGATGATGCGAGGGGCTGGTGGTCCGGCCTTATTGCCCCACCTTGGACATCAAAAAAGCTTCGATGAATCTATCGATATCTCCTGCTAAGACCGCATCCGGGTTGGTGCTCTGCAGGTTAGTGCGGTGGTCTTTTACGGACTTATAGGGGTGGAGCACGTAGCTGCGAATCTGGCTGCCCCATTCGGCGGCTTTGCGTTCCCCGCGCATACCCTCAACTTCTTTGGCCTTTTCCTCTGCCTGCCGTGCCAATAGTCTGGCCTTGAGGATCCTGATGGCGTACTCCCGGTTCTGATGCTGGGAACGCTCATTCTGGCAGGAGACCACGATGCCGGTAGGGACGTGGGTCAACCGCACAGCCGAAGCCACTTTCTGCACGTTCTGGCCGCCCGGTCCGCTGGATCGGAAGGTGTCCATCTTGATGTCTTCCGAGCGTATCTCCACTTCCGGATCGTCCTCAGAAGTCGGCAGGATATCGACCCGGGCGAAAGACGTCTGGCGCAAATTATTGGGGTCGTAAGGAGAAAGGCGCACCAAACGGTGCACGCCCTGCTCTGCGATCAGGTATCCGAAGGCATGGGGTCCGCCGATCTCCAATGTCGCGCCCCGCAGCCCGGCTTCCTCCCCGTAGGACAGGTCCATCACATCACAGGGCCGCTTACCGGTCTCCGCCCATTGGACGTACATAGACATCAGCATCTCCGCCCAGTTCTGGGCGTCGGTGCCGCCGGCGCCAGCGATGATGGTGACGATGGCAGAACGGTCGTCGTAGGGACCAGAGAGAGTGAGGTTGATTTCTTCGCGGGCCAGGGCTTGGGTCAGTTCTTCGCCCTCGGATTCCAATTGTGCTTGAAGGGAAGAATCGTTCTCGGCCAGGGCAAGCTCGGTCAATTCCACCAAATTTTGGGAGCGTGATTCCAGGTCCCGCCATAGGGTTACGGTGTCCTTCAGGCGGCCCAGTTGCTGCATCTTCCGCTGCGCGGTCTGGTGGTCGTCCCAGTAGCCCGGTTCGGCCGCCTCGCGCTCCATGACGCTTATGGCGTCTTCTTTACCGGCCAGGTCAAAGACGCTCCACCACCGACATGATCTTTTCATTGAGGGTCGATAGATGTTGTCTCAGTTGCTCCATGGTCCAGTATATTCTCCAGTTGGTTTCGTGGTGACTTAAAGCCAGATAGGCGCGAATTCACGCACCTCTATGCTCCAATTATAGCAGCAGGCCGCCATATAACCCCAGCCGTTTCAGTGCCTTCCAGGGTTAATTTTTAGCCAAGGCCAAGCTTGTCTGAGAGCCAGGATATCTGTATCTGGGCATGCTCGTGGCCACCGCCTTCGGACGCACCGTGGTAGACGCGGAGGTCGCAGTCGGGAATCTTGTCCGCCAGTTCTTCGCCAAATTTCAAAGGGCAAGAGCCGGTGTCGTTGATGCCCACGCTGAGCAGGACCGGCGCGGTGATCTTGCCGGCCAGCTTGATGGGATCGAGGTCGGCAGTGTTACGTTTCACAACGTCCCGGCGGGCGGGGTACAACCGCATGTAGTCGTCCAACTCCGCCAACGGGTAAGCCAACCCAGGCTCCAGCGAGGCTGGGTTGCCCAAGGCCATTGGGGTGTTGGTTGCGACTGCATGAATGTCTTTGCAGCGGGCGGCAACAGCCAGAGCCAGCGCCCCGCCGAGACCCGCCCCCATCAAAGCGACTGGGCCAAGTTCGGCCTGTTCCTGCCCGGCAAGGGCATCCATCGACCGGAGGGCATCGGCGAATACCCGGCGCATCACGTAGGACTCCAGGTCTTCGATTCCCTCGGTCAACAACCCTGGATATTTGGCCTGGAAGACTTGGTCGCTCTGTCGTTGGCCCCGGTAGGTGGGGTTCATGACCACGGCCCGCTCGCGAAGGGAAGTGTAGACGAGGTCATGTACGCTGCCGTAGTCGGGCATCCGGACTATGGCCGGGAATGGGCCGTCGCCGTGGGGAACCGACAGCCAGGCGGAGAGCCGGTAGCCGTCGGCCGATGTGTAGCGCATCTGGAAGACGTCCCAATCGGGTTGGGAGTAAAAATGGTCACGGTGCAGGCGAACATCGACAGAGAGTTCCGCCAGGACGGCCTCGGTCTCCCGCCAGAACAGGTTGGCTGCGATGGTCATGCCCCAACCGCCGTCAGGCCGATCTGGCCCTCCAACCAGGCCCTTTCCTGGCCCGGATAATCATGGGCGGTGCCGTGTCCCGAATTCGGGAACAGCCAGAGTTCCTTGTGGCTGGTTAACGCCCGGTAGGCTGCGTAGCTGGTCTCGGGCGGGCAGACTTCATCGTCCAAGGCGATTCCGACAACCATGGGGCACTTGATTCGGGGGGCGAAATTCACAGCGTCGAAGTACCTCAGGGTTTCCAACATCTGCTCTGCTTCTTCTGGATAGGCCCTGGCGTAGCAGGCCAGCTCGTCGTAGGGGTACGACCGGAACATGGACATTGCTTCGGGGTAACAGCATAAAAATGGATACCCGGCAACTCCCGCTTTGATCTCCGGGCGCAAAGCTGAAGTTATCAGGGTTAGTCCTCCGCCCTGGCTGCTGCCGCAGGCGTAGATCCGGTCAGGGTCTATCTCTAGCCGGGACCGCAGAAAATCGACGCCTCGCACGCAGTCGGAGATGACACCGCGGTAGCCGTAGTTCTCTTTGCTCTCCAGCCCCGATGTGAGCAAGCCGGGGTATCCGGGGTTGAACTCAGAACTGCTCTTTAGCTTGCCCCGCACCGCCACCGACAGCACAGCCACGCCCTTCTTGGCCCAGTCGCGGCGCACCGGCGGCTCCGACTTGTAACCGGGGAAATTAATGACGGCCGGAAACGGTCCGTCTCCCTGGGTTGGCAGGCTGTACCAGGCCGAAATTTCCAGACCGCCCAGGCTCAGGTAGGTAACGTTGAAGACATGGACATCGTCGTTGCTTCGAAGCGGCTCGGCGGTGATCACCGGCTTAAGAGGAAACCCTGAAAGTTGCTCCAGGGTGCCGTTCCAGAATTCGTCGAAGTCGTCCGGGCAGGTTACCTGGGTCTCGAATTCCTGAAGGTCTTGTTCGGTGGCCATAAGTTCTCCAAACTCACTGTGGTTGGTTCGTCATTATAGCCGTAGCGTAGGAATGAGTGTAGCCCGAAAACCCCAGCCGCATCTAATAACGCTAGGAAGATTGGCATTCCCAACTTAGAACAGGTTATCCTGACGATAGACGGCGATAGATGGATTGGAAAGCTTGATTCAGGAAACATTCATCGTAATTTCCCTGGCCTTGGGAGCTTACGTCCTGGGCTCTGTTCCAACCGCCTACATCCTGGTCAGGTGGATGGAGGGGGAAGACATCCGGGACGTTGGCAGCCGCAACGTAGGGGCATTGAACGCCTACAACCGGACGGGCGCATGGGCCGGACTTTTGGTGTTGGTAGTGGACACTGCGAAGGGTGTCTTGGCCGTGGCCGCGCCCCGGCTGTTGGGCGTTGATGCATCGGTATTGTTCATCACCACTCCATTGGTGGTCGCGGGCCACAACTGGCCGGTGTTCTTGAATTTCCGGGGTGGCAAGGGCGCGGCGGCCATCTTCGGCATCTCTTTGGTTATCGTCCCCTGGCTCACCGTCATTACCGCCGCACCCAGTATCTTGGTGATGCTGTTGCTGCGGAATGTTGTCCTTGGGGCCGCCTTTGGCTTCATATTGTTGAATACCCTGCTCTGGGTCACGGGGCAGGGCGCCGAGCAGGTGGGACTCTGTCTGCTGCTGACCCTGTTGGTCACCGGAACCTATGTCCTGAACGTACGCGACCATATCTTCACCTCCATCAAAGCCCGGCGGTGGCGGCAACTGTTCTTGGACTTGGCAGGCTAGCTGTAAAAAAGCCGACCCCCGTCCCGGCGAAGCGCCACACCGCGTAAGATATAATTGCCAGCGCGGTATTTTTCGCCGCCCAGATTTCCAGTCCTTAACCCCAGAGTAGGTGCGATGTTAGAACACGGCTCCCTAGAAACCGAGGGCGTTGACGAGGCCGAGGCCCACCGTAACGCCATGCGGCATTCGGCCGCCCACGTGATGGCCGACGCTGTCCTGAAATTATTCCCAGAAGCCAAGATGGGCATCGGCCCGCCCATCCAAGACGGGTTCTACTACGACTTTGAGGTCTCCCGGCCCTTCACTCCGGAAGACCTGGAAAAGATCGAGAAACTGATGAGGGAGACCATCAGCGGAGGCTTCCCCTTCCAACGGGAAGACCTCAGCCGGGCCGACGCCGAGACCATGTTCTCCGACCAGCCCTACAAGATCGAGCTGATCGAAGGACTGCCCGAGGACGCGGTCATCTCCATCTACCGGCACGACGAGTTTGTCGACCTATGCCAAGGTCCCCACGTCCATGGAACGTCGGATATTCCGGCGATGAAGCTGCTCAGCGTGGCCGGCGCCTACTGGCGGGGCGACGAGAAACGCCCCATGCTCCAGCGCATCTACGGCACGGCCTTCGATTCGGAGACCGAGCTTACGGAACACCTGGAACGGCTGGAAGAAGCCGAGCGCCGCGACCACCGCAGGCTAGGCCGCGAACTGAACCTGTTCAGCGTTCATGACGAGATCGGCCCGGGGCTGATCGTCTGGCATCCCAAGGGCGGCCGGGTCCGTTCCCTGGTCGAGGACTACTGGAAGAACCTCCACTACCGGCTGGGGTACGACATCGTCTACTCGCCCCACATCGGCAAATCCCAACTTTGGGAGACCAGCGGGCACTTGGATTTCTATCAAGAAAGCATGTTCGCCCCCCTGGAAGTGGACGAACAGCAATACTACCTGAAGCCGATGAACTGCCCATTCCACATTGCGATCTTCAAGAATGCGCTGCACAGCTATCGCGAACTGCCCCTGCGGTTTGCCGAGTTGGGCACCGTCTACCGTTACGAACGGAGCGGAGTATTACACGGTCTAATGCGCGTGCGCGGCTTCACCCAGGACGACGCGCATATCTTCTGCACACCAGACCAAGTGGAAGACGAGATCGGCGGTGTCTTGGAACTGACCTTCGAACTGTTGGACGCCTTTGGATTCCAGGAATACTCCATCGCCCTATCAACCCGGCCCGAGAAGTACGTGGGCGAACTGGACATGTGGGAACACGCCACCAAATCGCTGCAGGGCTCTTTGGAGAAGCGTGGGCTACCATTCACAGTTGATGAGGGCGGCGGCGCGTTCTACGGGCCCAAGATCGACATCAACATCACCGATGCACTGGGCCGCGCCTGGCAATGTACCACCGTCCAGTTCGACTTCAACCTGCCCCAGCGGTTTGATTTAACTTACCAAGACGCAGGAGGCGGGCGAAGCCAGCCCTACATGGTACACCGGGCCATTCTAGGCTCGATGGAGCGGTTTCTGGGTGTGCTGATCGAACACTATGGCGGAGCGTTCCCACTGTGGCTGGCCCCGGTGCAGGCCGTGCTGATACCCATCGCCGACCGGCATATCGAGTACTGCGAAGAGGTGTTGGCCAAGCTGGAAGCCGCTGGGTTCCGCGCCGAGGTAGACAACCGGAACGAACGCATGAACCAGAAGATCCGCACCGCCCAGATACAGAAAGTGCCCTATATGCTGGTGGTGGGAGACCGGGAACAGGAAGCCGTCGCAGTAGCCGTCCGCCACCGCGACGGCGAAGACCTAGGCGCCATGCCATTAGACGATTTCTTGGCCAGGTTAGGTGAGGAGTCTCAGATACCTAAGAGGTCGGCGACCTGAATAGATCACTCACCGTTGCTTCACCGACTCCCCATAAACCTCAATCTCCAGCGCGACGGTGTTGCCCCTGGGGTGTCCAGCAGCTCGAAACGAAGTCGCTTGGCGGTGAACTAGGTGTCGAACCGGTAGATGGTCATGGCGTCGTTGCCGGTGAACGGGCCGGATGTCTCGTCGCGGTCGGTAGCCACTTGGAACGAGTTCACCTGGGCAGTATCGCCCATGCTCCAGGTCCAGAGACCCACCGATGTTACGTTGGTCTCCGATGCCAGTTCCACGTCGATCCACGCGGTGTCGCCGTCGCTGGCTGACGACCACTCGGTCGCCGGGTCTCAGTCTATGGCATTGGCGGCTCCAAATGGTGAATAGATGCAGCCTCCTCCGAAATTGGAGCTCACGGCAGCTACAGACGCCCCATTTTCCGGTGATGCTAAGTTGATGCCTAAACCGATGTCGTGGAAAAATGCCGGCGATGCGAAGGGTTGGGACGGGTCAACGAGAAACCACGATAAAAACGCGGCTGTTCCTCCTGATGGATTCCGCTTTTGGACCGATGTGGCAGGCGGTATTCCTTCGATATCCCCGTTTGTCATCTGCAGCACGCCAACGATGTCATTCTGATAGTCGATACCGCCTGAAAGTTGGTAGATAAACTCGGGGCCGGGGTGGGTATGAACGCTAGTCTCCCCACCCTGCGGCACTTTAACCAACACAAACACCGCCAAAGGATTTTTCGGGATGCCTTCCAGGGTTGCGGTGACAGAAACCGTCTCCACCGCCGGGTCGGCCAGAATGTAATCTGGGGCGTTCAATCGTGTTTCCTAGAATGTGGACGGCCCGCCCGATGCCTCATGCACATGGTTAGACCCGGGCCTGACCGCCGCGCTTTCGCCTTGGTTCAGGGTGGAAACGATGGTTTCCTGTTGGCCGGCCGTGTGGCCCGTGTCTTCGGCGAATACTTCGGTGATGACCAGCTTTGACTTCAATCCGTGCGGTCCGCGTTCGGCGTAAACGAATGCGAGGGGATCGTTGTGTCTCAGCGATTCCCCCGCTGCAAGGCTGTATCGGTGGGTCATTCAGGCTAATGGCCCGCCAGGCACTTCTTCCAACTGAATCTGGGCCAGCAGGATGGTCGAGGCGTTGCCCCCCAACGCCCCTCCGCCCATCGATATCTGTCCAGCGTTTGAAGGGCCTACAAGCGTCGGCGCTCCCGCGGGAACAGAAGAATCTCCACCTCCGCAGGCCAACGAAAGAATGACGCTGGACGCGATTGCGAAGGCTATAGCTTTCAGTTTTGATTTCGCCGACAATATCTCAAGTTTCATTCTTAGGATTTTAGCCGCCATCGGCGGATTGCGTATAGGTGGACCATGCCCAACAGGTTAAGCAGCGAGACCAGCCCCTATCTCTTGCAGCACGCCAACAACCCCGTGGACTGGTATCCGTGGGGCGACGAAGCCCTGCAGCAGGCCAAGGACGAAGACAAACCGATCCTGCTCAGCATCGGCTACTCGGCCTGCCACTGGTGCCATGTGATGGAGCGGGAGTCCTTTGAGGACGAAGCCATCGCCGCACTGATGAACGAGCATTTCGTCAGCATCAAGGTTGACCGGGAGGAGCGCCCCGACTTGGATGCCGTCTACATGGAGGCGGTGCAGATGCTGACCGGCAGCGGCGGCTGGCCGATGACCGTGTTCCTGACCCCCGACGGACGCCCATTCTACGGTGGCACCTATTTTCCGCCGGTGGACCGGCACAACATGCCAGGATTTCCCCGGTTGCTACAGTCGGTGGCGACCCTATATCACAACGATCGAAGCGAGATTGACCGGGTCACATCGCAGATCACCGAGCAGATGGGCCGGACCGGACAAATGGCCAAGGGCGACGGGCCACTTACGGTGGAGACGTTGCATCAGGCCTATACGACTCTGGCAACCAATTTTGACTATCAGAACGGCGGCACCGGTACTGCGCCTAAGTTCCCCCAGGCCATGAACTTGGAAGTGCTGCTCCGCTACTACCGCCACGGCTACAACGACCGCGCTCTGGAAATGGTGGACCTCACTCTGGAGAAGATGGCCATGGGCGGCATCTACGACCAGATCGCCGGCGGCTTCGCCCGTTATTCCACCGATACCTACTGGCTGGTGCCCCACTTCGAGAAGATGCTCTACGACAACGCCCTCCTGGCCCGGCTCTACCTACACGCCCACCAAGCCACCGCGCGTGGCATGTACCGCCGCATCGCCGAGGAGACCCTCGACTACATCATGCGGGAGATGACCGGCCCCGAGGGTGGCTTCTACTCGGCTACCGACGCCGACAGCGAGGGTGAGGAGGGCAAGTTTTTCGTCTGGTCGCCAGCCGAGATCGAAACCGTTCTGGGCGACGAGTCCGGCATATTCAGCGGGTTCTTCGGCGTTACAAAGTCGGGCAATTTCGAAGGCAAGAACATCCTGAACATCAGCCAAAAAGCCTCGGAATATTCCCAGCACCAAGGGATATCCCTGGAGCGGTTGATCGACGTGGTCCAGCGTGGGAAGTTGGCCCTCTGGGCGGAACGCGAAAAACGGGTGCACCCACTGCTGGACGACAAGGTACTGGCATCCTGGAACGGTATGATGCTCCGCAGCTTCGCCGAAGCAGGCGCCGCATTGGAGCGTCAGGATTACCTGGACGCGGCCGTCAAAAACGCCAATTTCCTACTTGAGACCATGCGCCCCGAAGGCAAACTGCTCAGGACCTACCGAGCGGGCCAGGCCAAGCTGCCCGGATACCTGGAAGACTACTCGTTCGTGGCCGATGGCCTTCTCGCTCTGTACGAGGCCACCTTCGACCAACGGTGGCTCGATGAGTCGATCAGCCTCGCCGACCGCATGATCGAGCTGTTCTGGGACGACGCTGTAGGCGGCTTCTACGATACCAGCGCAGAACACGACCAGCTCGTAGTCCGGCCTCGAGACGTCCTGGACAACGCCCAGCCTTGCGGCGGTTCGGTGGCCACAGACGTGCTCCTGAAACTGGCGGTGATCACTGGGAACGAAGATTACCGGGTGAAGGCCGCCACTCCGCTGCGCACACTGCGAGAGTTGATGGGCCGCGCCCCGGCAGGGACCGGGCATTGGATTGCCACCTTGGACTTTTATGTGTCTTCGCCAAAAGAAGTGGTAATCATCGGTCCCAGAGACGATTCGGCAACCACCGCACTGATGCAGATCGTCAATGGAGGCTTCTTCCCCAACAAAGTCTTGGTAGGCGCGGACAGCGCCGACGATGCCGGGAAATATGGATTGCCCCTGCTGGAAGCCCGCGGTATGGTCGACGGCAAACCTACCGCCTACGTCTGCCAGAACTACGCCTGCCAACTGCCTGTGACCACGCCCGAAGAATTTGCTGTGCAGTTGGAGGGTTAACACTGGGCGTACTTAAGTCGACCAACCCATTGGTTTACACCTGTAACCTGGTAGAATCAGCCCATCGCCCGGCAGGAGACAGTAAGTTGACGAGCACTAACAAAGACCCGATCTTGGTAGTTGTCCAATTGACCGGCGGGAACGACTACATCAACACGGTCATCCCCTACCAAGACTCGCTTTATTACGATAGCCGGAAAACGGTGAGCGTCGCCCAAGAAGAAGTCCTGCCCGTCAGCGATGAGCTGGCGTTCAACCCAGCCCTCACAGCCGTTAAAGACCTTTACGACCAGGGCAAAGTGGCCGTGATCAACGGCATTGGTTACCCCGGCCCCAACCGGTCTCACTTTCGCTCCATGGACATCTGGCACACCTGCGAACCGGAAAAGGTCGGCACCGAGGGCTGGCTGGGACGTGCCATCCGTGACCTGGACCCCAACGCCGAGAACGTGCTAACCGGAGTCAATTTCGGTCGCGGTCTGCCCCGAGCCATGGCCCTGACCGGCGTTCCTGTCGCCTCGGTAGCCGTCCTGGAGACCTACGGAGTCCTGACAGGGATAACCGGCGAACAGGAGCGGATACAAGCATTAGACCTATTCTCTAGGATGTATTCGCCGATCATGGGCACCGGTCCGGTGATGGATTACCTGGGCTCCACCGGCCTGGACGCCCTAAAGGGCGCGGACATCTTGAAAACAGTCCCGGCCCACTACCAGTCCAGCATCGAATACAGCGACAGCATCATCGGCCGGAACCTGCAGGGCATCGCCAAGGTCTTAACCGCTAATCTGGGCACCCGAATCTTCTACACCGAGCAGCCGGGCTACGACACCCACGCCAACCAGGGGCCGGTGCACGGTATCTTATTGGACCATCTCTCCCACGCCATCAACGACTTCTACGAAGACCTCAAGGAGCACGACACCGCCGACAAGGTACTGATCTATCTGTTCACCGAGTTCGGACGGCGGGTGAAGGACAACGGCTCAGGCACCGACCACGGAGCCGGCGGACTGGCACTGGCCATCGGTGACCCGGTGACCGGCGGCATCTACAGCGAGTTTCCGTCCATGCGCCCGGAAGACCTTGAAGAAGGCGACCTGAAGTACAACATCGACTTCAGGGGCGTCTACGGCACTGTTGCCGAGAAGTGGTTGGGTCTGGATGCTGCGTCTATCGTTGGCGGAAAATTCGAGCAGCTGAACTTCGTTTAACCTCTCGGAGATTTAGAACTATGCCAGAGACCGATAAACCCCTACTGGCGCACCTTCTACGCCGCGCCGGTTTTGGCGCAACCTTCCAAGAGCTGGACCGCTACTCTCAGCTAGACTACGAAACCGTCGTTGACCAACTACTCCATCCTGAGCTACAGCCGGCTATCGAAGAAGACGTGCTGGAGCGGTACTACATCGATTGGAAAGAGAGCCGGAACATCGAAGGAGCGCTGACCGAGTCGGTCTATCGCATGAACGCCTATGCCGGAGGCCGGCCACTGCAGGAGAAGATTGCCCTGTTCTGGCACGGGGTGTTCGCCACCGGACTGGCCAAGGTCCTCCACGAAAAGACCATGCTCAACCAGATAGACCTGTTCCGCGAGCAGGGGCTGGGCAATTTCCGGGAACTTCTGGTTGGCCTGGCCAAAGACCCGGCGATGATCTTCTGGCTGGATAACAACTTCAACCACAAGGACGCCCCCAACGAGAACTGGGGCCGGGAACTGCTGGAGTTGTTCTCCCTTGGAGTGGGCATGAACGGCCAGGAGAACTACACCGAAGACGACGTCCAATCAGCTGCCCGCGCATTCACCGGCTGGACCATCGATGACGACAACGTGACTTCATTTCCCTTCGGCAAGCTCCCTTGGCGCTTCCGGTATCTTCCGGATGACCATGATGAAGAAGAGAAGACATTCTTGGGCCATACCGGCAATTTCAACGGCGAAGACATCATCGATATCATCGTCGAGCAGCCGGCCACCGCCCGGTTCATCTCCCGCCACCTCTACAACTTTTTCGTTGCTGACGATGTCCAGGTTCCCGCCTGGCAACACACGCCCCCCGGCGATCCAGAAGCCATCAAGATTTTGGAAGAGGAATATTTCCGGTCGAACTACGACATACGGTCGATGCTCGATGTCCTGTTCAACTCCGATTTTTTCAAGTCGGACCGTGCCCGTTTCGCCAAGGTAAAAAGCCCGGCGGAAGTCGTGGTGGGTACGCTCCACCTGTTGGGCGATTTTAAATTTCCGAAACGGGGCATCTTCGACGTGGCCATGGGGTGCCGCTATATGGGCCAAGACCTGCTAAACCCGCCGTCGGTGGAAGGTTGGCATACCGGCGAGGAATGGATCGACAGCGGCAGCCTGGTTGAACGAATAAATTTCGTGGCCGACCAGGTCAGCGACATCCAACAACCCGGAGTTCGGGCCATGGTCGATGCGCTGCTAGACCGTATGGACGAACTGGACCCGGAGTCGGTCATTGACGCCTGCCTTGAACTACTGGGCCACATGCGGCTGCACGAAAAGAATAAAGCGCACCTAGCCGGCGAAGTCCGAGCCATGCTCGCCCAACGCAGTGGTCTCGTAGCCGGCAGTCCTGAAGACCGCCTGTTCGCGGAAAACACCTTTCTCCACACCATGAAGATGATTGGCTCTAGCCGGGAGTACCAGTTCGCGTAACCATGACTACCGAGACTGAACAACCCGTTTCTACCCAAGGCTTTTACCGCTACCACGACGTGATCGGCCTGCTGTCCCCGGCCGGCCCCGGATTCAGCGGCCCGGTGGCGGTTACAACCGGCCCCGACGGGATGTTGTATGTGGCCAATCGGGCCAACCCAAAACAACCGGACGGTGTGCGTGTCAGCCGGTGCACCACCGACGGCGATTACCTGGACCAGTTCGGCGTCTGGGGCGAGGGCCCCGGAGAGTTCATCTGGGTGACCGACATCGCTTTCAACCCCCAGGGTGAGGTCTATCTGGCTGACGAACACTCCCACCGGATCAGCGTTTTCGGAGCCGACCGACAATTCACCAGGACCTTTGGTGGTCACGGCAGCGGCCCAGGAGAATTGGACCGCCCCTCCGGACTGGAATTCGGCCCCGGCGGCAATCTGTATGTGGTCGACACCCTCAACCACCGGGTGCAGGCGCTAACCGCTAATGGTGAGTTCGTATCCAAATGGGGCGCTTTGGGAGATGCTGAAGGGCAGTTCAACATGCCTTGGGGCATCGCTATCGACATTTCTGGGGATGTTTACGTCACCGATTGGCGCAACGACCGGGTCCAGAAGTTTGACGCTGAAGGCAATTTTCTGATGGCCTTTGGCGCCTCGGGTGGAGATGAGGGGCAGTTCAACCGCCCCAATGGCATCTCCGTGGATGCAGACGGCGATATTTACGTATGCGATTGGTTGAACGACCGGGTCCAAGTCTTCGACCGGACCGGTGGTTTCAAAGACGTGCTCATCGGCCACAGTGGAATGTCCAAGTGGGGCCGGACCTTGCTTGCCGCCAACCCGGATATTGAAAGAAAGCTGGAGTTGGCGGTCCAAAACATCGAACCCAAGCGCCGCTTCTACCGCCCGGTGTCGGTCCACGTGGACGGGAACGGCAAAGTCTATGTGGCCGACTGCTACCGCCACCGAGTCCAGATCTACCAGAAGCTTTAGTCCACTGGCGCTATTGCCGACACGATTTGTTCTGATTCTCTGACGTGATGTTCCGAAAATAGCCATCGTTCTCAGTCACGCTCGGAGGCAAGACTAGGAATGTCAATTTAACTGACCTATAATCGGTGTTGATTCGTGAGGCCGGGCCTGTAACCCAACAGCTCTTTGCGCCTCGTCGCGGCCCGCGAAACTTGTCTTAATAAGGAAAAGAATATGCCAGAATCGTCCCAGATCATTTACACCAAGATTGACGAGGCTCCGGCCCTAGCCACGCACTCGTTGCTGCCTATCCTCCGGGCCTTTACCAAGGGGTCTGGAATTGAACTGGATTCCTGGGATATCTCGTTAACTGGCCGCATCATCGCCAATTTCCCAGAAAAGCTGACGGAAGAGCAAAAAATCCCCGATTATCTTGTTATGGCGGGAAAGCTGTGCCTGGAACCGTCGGCAAACATCATCAAACTGCCCAATATCAGCGCCTCTATTCCCCAGTTGAAAGCTGCAATCTCAGAACTACAGGACAAAGGATACGATATCCCCGACTACCCGGATGATCCGGCAAACGACCAACAACGCGAAATATTTACGCGGTTTTCCAAGGTGTTAGGCAGCGCGGTCAACCCGGTCCTGCGGGAGGGGAACTCCGATCGCCGGTCGGCGCTTTCGGTCAAAGAGCACGGCAGACGCAATCCTCATCGAATGATGCAGGACTGGCCGGAAGTTTCCAAATCCCGGGTTGCCCACATGACCAGCGGGGATTTCTACGGCAGTGAGCAAGCCGCGACGATCGAAGCGACGGGATTAGCCAAGATCGAATATGTAGCCCGCGATGGGCGTGCGACCGTACTTAAAGCAGATATCCCTTTGGTGGCTGATGAAATCATCGATTGTGCAGTGATGAACGTGAGGGAGCTGCGCACTTTTTACGCCGAAGAGATGGCAAAGGCTAAAGCCGATGGCGTGCTACTTTCTCTGCATGTGAAGTCGACCATGATGAAGGTGTCAGATCCGATAATATTCGGCCATTGCGTGTCGGTCTACTACGAGGACGTGTTGGACAAACACTCGGCCGAACTAGGCGAGCTTGCGGTGAACCCCGACAATGGAATTGCTGAGCTCTACACCAAGATACAAGCTCTGACTGATGAAAAACGGGCGGAGATTGAGGCAGATATCCAGGCCGTCTATAATGTCCGCCCGGAACTTTTCATGGTCAACTCCAACCGGGGTATCACCAACCTGCATGTTCCCAGTGATGTGATTATCGATGCCACAATGCCGGTGATGATTCGCGATGGGGGCCGAACGTGGGGCCCCGATAACGAGTTGCACGACACCGTCGCGATGATTCCTGACCGCTCTTATGCGACTCTGTATCAGACGGTGATCGAGGATTGCCAAAAGAATGGGGCCTTTGATCCGGCTACAATCGGCAGCGTTGCCAATGTTGGCCTGATGGCGCAACAAGCCGAGGAATACGGTTCTCACGACAAAACTTTCAAAGCTCCTGGTAACGGGACAATCCGGGTCGTGGACTCGTCGGGCACGACTCTGATGGAACAGTTGGTGGAAGAAAACGATATCTTTCGGATGTGCCAGACCAAAGACGCAGCCATCGAAGACTGGGTCAAGCTTGGGGTAAACCGGGCTCGGATCACCGGCTCACCCGCCATCTTCTGGTTGGACCCGAACCGTGCACACGATGCGGAGTTGATTAAGAAGGTGGACAAATATCTACCCACCCACGACACTACGGGGTTGGACGTTCGCACTATGTCTACCGTCGATGCGGTGAAGTACTCGATGGACCGCAGCCGGGCTGGCGAGGACACAATTTCCGTCACCGGCAACGTCCTGCGTGACTACCTGACCGACCTCTTCCCCATCCTGGAACTGGGCACCAGCGCCAAGATGCTTTCTGTCGTCCCTCTGCTCCAAGGCGGTGGGATGTTTGAGACGGGCGCGGGTGGGTCGGCCCCCCGGCACGTACAGCAGTTCTTGGAGGAGGGCCATCTGCGGTGGGATTCTCTGGGTGAGTTCTGTGCGCTCGTAGCATCCTTCGAGCATCTCGGCGAAGCGTTCAAGAACGACAAAGCGACGCTCTTAGCTGAGACCCTGGACGAAGCAATCGGGCAGCATCTTGAACACAACCGTGGGCCGTCTCGCCGGGTGAACGAACTGGACACCCGGGGCAGCCATTTCTATCTAGCTCTGTACTGGGCGGATGCGCTGGCTAAACAGACTCAAGACCCAGAGCTGCAAGCCCTCTTCGCTACTGTAGCCCAGAGGTTGGCCGCCAACGAAGAGAAGATCGTCCAGGAGTTAAACGACGCTCAGGGACAGCCGGTGGATATCGGCGGGTATTACCATCCCAATGATGAGATGGTTTCCAAAGTTATGCGCCCCAGCGCCACTCTGAACGCGATCGTGGACGCGATCTAGCTATACAGCGGCTGGCTGATGCGCAGTCTTCAGCCAGCCGGTTTAACGGGTTCCGACGTGCCTAAAAAGCTCACCCTACCTGAACCGGGAACTGAAATACTCGTTCACCCTCTCCGTGTACTCGTCAGGGTGGGTTAAAAACGCGTCTACGTGGTCAACTTCGGGCACAAGCCAGATTGAGCTGCCCTCTTTAGCAGCATCCGCGACCCGCTGGCCTTGCTCCAATGGGATGCGTTTGTCGCCGGTCCCGTGTATCACCAGCACCGGATATCCAAGACCGGCCACCGACTCTTCAGGGACTAACGAACCGATGTCGATCCCGTAGATGCCGTTGGCCATCAGCTTAGCTGCAGGCATGAAGACAGGCGTCAGCCAACCGGGAATCGGCGTCTTCCGGGCCGCCTCGCGTGCGATTAATTCAGAGGCGTTGGCGTATGTACTGTCCGCCGCCACGGCGACGATTCCCGGCTCCTGGGCTGCCGCCAAGATCGATGTCGCGGCCCCCATGGAAAATCCCATCAGCCCGACGCGGCCGGTATCAACGCCTCGCCTCAATAGATAGTCGAACGCGCCTAGGACATCCGCCCGTTCGTAAAAACCACCAGATACCTTGTCGCCCCCGGACGAGCCGTGGCCCCGCAGATCGAACATCAGTACGTTGTAGCCCAGCCCCACGATCCGGGCCGCCAACCCTACTGCTTTGTCCCCGGAGCGAACACTTCCGATCCCGTGGACAAAAATCAGGTGCGGACTGGAATCATCTCCCGGCAGGTACCAACCGCTGAGTTTCACGTCGCCGCGCCGGGAAAAGAACTCCACATCTTCGGAAACCAAGTTAAAGTCGGATGGGATTTGTTCCTGTGGTTTTCGGCTGGCGTTGGTGACTCCCTGGGCAATCAGAAAAGACACCAAGCCATAGAGGACCACGACAACCATTACCACTAGAATGGCAATCCGGTATCTTCGCCGAGCTAAAACATCCGGCATCGGTCCCTCCCGGAAATGGACCGCCTATTCCGCAATATGATACTCCGACAGACGAAACTGAAACCGCCCTGCCCAACCGTCGTTCTGTCCGACTTCCGCCATGCCCGGTTCTCATATATAATACGCTCGGCTAGGCGTCCGCCAGGCTCGTAGTACTCTCCTGTACGCCTGACTATTGCGAAACGCTAAAATCCCCCGGTAGCCGCCTTTAAAAAGGAGGGTTGGAGGGATTTCTCCCGCCAGATTAAATCGATATTCCGCACCTCAAAAACTAGGAGAAATCACATAATGCGAAGCAAGGTAACAGTTGTCGGCGCAGGCAACGTGGGCGCCACGACAGCCCAAAGGATTCACGCCCTCGGCTACACCGACGTTGTGTTGGTGGACGTGGTCGAAGACCTGCCCCAAGGAAAGTCCCTAGACATGCTCGAATCGGCTCCGGTGACGGGCACCGACGCTAAGATCATTGGCAGCAACGGCTATGAGGAGACCGCCGGTTCCGAAGTGGTGGTTATCACCGCCGGCATCGCCCGTCGTCCCGGCATGAGCCGCGACGACCTGCTGTTGACCAACATGCGAATCACCTCTTCCGTTACAGAGCAGGTGGTCAAGTACTCCCCCAACTGCATCATCATGCCGGTGACCAACCCATTAGACGCCATGGTCCAAAACATTTACGAGGGTAGCGGGTTTCCCCGGAGCCGGGTATTCGGCATGGCCGGCGTGCTGGACACCGCCCGTTTCCGAACCTTCATCGCGGAGGAGCTTAACGTCTCGGTTGAAGACGTCCGGGCGTTCGTGCTAGGCGGTCACGGCGACGACATGGTGCCCCTCGTCCGGTTCACCAACGTGGGCGGCATTCCCATCAGCGAACTGATGGCCGAGGAGAAGATTGACCAACTCGTGCGGCGCACCCGAGGCGGCGGCGGAGAGATCGTCGAGTTGCTGAAAGAAGGCAGCGCCTACTACGCCCCGTCGGCCGCCATCACCCAGATGGTCGAAGCGGTCCTCTTGGACAAGAAACGCGTGCTCCCCGCCTGCGCCTACCTGGAAGGCGAGTTCGGCATCAACGGCCTCTGCGTCGGCGTACCCGTGAAGCTCGGCGCCGGTGGAATGGAACAGGTCATGGAAATCAAGCTAACCCCTGAGGAGCAGACGGCGCTCCAGGCCTCAGCCGCAAGCGTTCAAGAACTGGTCGATGTAATGAATAAAGCCAGGGCTGAAGGTTAACCGATCCAGGTATACAATACATACGAAATATAATCGGGAGGAGGGTGGTCATGGCCCGTCGCAGCGCCGCTGAGCAACACTTATTGGAGAAAGCACGGCGTTACTTGCCGGGCGGCAACGGCGGCAACCTCACTCTTCCCGAAGAACTGGATTTCCTTGCCTCCCGCGGCAAAGGCTCCCATGTCTTCGATGTCAGCGGTAACGAGTACGTTGACTGGCTAATGGGGTCCGGCCCTATGGTCTTGGGCCACGCCCACCCCGCTGTTACCGAGGCCGTCATCAAGGCGGTTGAAGGCGGCAGCACCTTCTTCACCACCAACGAAAGAGCGGTGGAACTGGCCGAGGTGTTGGTCAACGCCGTCCCCTGCGCCGAACAGGTGCGTTTCACCACCAGCGGCACCGACGCCTGCTTCAACGCCATGCGCGCCGCCCGCGCCTTCACCGGCAAAGAAAAGATCCTAAAATTTGAAGGCGCTTTCCACGGCACCAGCGACTATGCCCTGATGAGCCTTACCCCGCCGGCTTCGGTCGAGTACCCTCAGGCCATGCCCAGCAGCGGAGGAATTCCCAAGGCCATCCAAGAGCTGATGCTCATCGCCCCGTACAACGACCTGGCCACTACCGAGACGATCATCAACGCCCACCTGGACGACATCGCCGCTGTAATCGTAGAACCGGTCCAGCGGGTTATCTCCCCCAAGCCAGGGTTCCTTCAGGGGTTGCGGGACCTGACCAAGCGCCACAACATCCCGCTCATATTCGACGAGGTGGTAACCAGCTTCCGGTTGGCCTACGGCGGCGCCCAGGAGTTCTACGGCGTCACGCCCGACATGTGCACCGTGGGCAAGATCATGGGCGGCGGTTACCCATTGGCGGCGGTGCTGGGGCCGGCGGACATACTCTCGGTTTACGACCGGAGAGCGTCCGACGACGATACCTTTGTCAACCAGATCGGCACTCTGAACGGCAACCCTATCGCCTGCGCCGCCGGACTCGCCACCCTGGCCGTGATGCGGGAAGGGGGCACCTACGAGAAGATTCACGGCGCCGGCGCGGCCATCCGGCAAGCGCTGGTGGAAATCTGCAACGAGAATGGCGTGCCGGTCCAGAGTTGCGGCGAGGACGCCATCTTCGATGTCTACTTCTCCGAGCAGCCGGTTTCCAACTACCGTGACACCCTGGCCGCCGACACCGCCATGATGGCCCGTTTCAACACCGGGCTGCTGAAGCGGGGCATCCTCAAAGGAGCCCAGAAGTACTACCCCTCGGCCGTCCACACCGATGAAGACATCGAAAAGACCATCCAGGCTATGCGCGAAGTCGTGCCGCTGATCCAGGGGTAACCGAAACCGATACCAGCCGGTGGACGTGTGCTCCGGGAGTAAATCTGGGAGGTTAACGCCTCGCCAACGCCCTGGAGCCTACTTCGCATGTCACCCTAAGCCAACCGCAGAGGCGAAGGGTCTGCCGCGCCACACGGAGCCAGGTCGCACTTCGAGAACGTGGTAGATTCTTCCGCTACCAAACGGCAGACTCAGAATGACGTTTATGACCGGAGTGTCCCGATTACAACGCCTGCCAGTACTTCTTGCCAGCCTCTCTAATCACCCGGCCGAAACCACTGTGGTGGCAGATGGCGATTGCGGCGTTATCTTCTTCAGCCCTTTTCAGCATGTCGCGCCGGGTCTCGCCGGCCTTGACCGGATCCATGTCGTAGTGGAACACCCAGTCAGTCTCGGTTACCTGGGCCGGCCCGTGGAACACGTCTCCCATGATGAACGCCCGCTCGCCAACGGAATTGACGATCATGCTCATGGAACCTGGAGTGTGGCCCGGAGTGGGAGTCAACGTAAGCTCGCCCGTAAGCTCCGTCTCCTCATTTATCAGGTCTAGGACGCCCATCCGGCACAGCGGGGCCACCGTCTCGGCCCACCAGTCATAGCCGAAGATCTGAGAGTCCCGAGGCGTGTGGAACGCCGCCCAGTCGGCCTCGTGAGCCACGTAGCGGGCGTTTGGAAAGGTTGTCGACTCTTCCCCGCCCGCGTTCCGAGTTACGTTCCAGCCCACGTGGTCTGGGTGCAGATGAGTCAAGAACACCGTATCGATATCAGCGGCTTGGAAGCCGGCTGCCCCCAACTCGGTCAGCAACACGCCGTCGATGCCGCCTCCGATATTGGCTACCACAGCCGGGTTCGAAGTGGCATTACCCAGTCCGGTGTCCACCAGCAACGTCCGGCCTTGCGAACGGACCAGATAACACTCGAAGTGGACCCGCAAGCTGTCGGTCCCATCAGCGGTTTTCGTATAGGCGTCAGGGTACCGTTCTTGGAAGGGCGCCCAGGCTTCCAATGGAACATCGGGAAAGGTCCGGATGAACGGCAGAGCAACCTCCGAATCGTGAAGGACCGTGATCTCAACACTGCCTACGGTTAGAGTGCTGTGTGGCATCTTTTTCTCCCTCGTTAAATTTCTCGACCACTAAAGCGCTTGCCAGTACCGCTTCCCACTTTCCTGTACCACCCGTCCGAAGCCGCTGTGGTGGCAGATGGCGATGGTGGCGTTCTCCCGCTCCGCCCGGTCTAAAATTTCACGGCGGGTACGGCCGGCTTGCTCTGAGTCCATGTCGAAGCGGAACACCCAGTCGGTCTCGGCCACCTGGGCCGGGCCGTGGAACACGTCTCCCAAGAGAAATGCCGTTTCGCCGCCTGAATTAATCACCAGGCTCATGGAACCGGGGGTGTGTCCTGGGGTTGGTGTGATGGTCAACTCGCTGTTGAGCTTGGTCTCTTCCGTGACCAAGTCCAAGACGCCGGCCTTTTTCAGTGGAGCGACGGTGTCCTCCCACCAAGGGAACCCAAATATCTCCTTGTCTTTGGGCGTGTTGAAGGCAGCCCAGTCGGCCTCGTTGCCGATGTAACGGGCGTTCGGGAATGTCGGCGTTCCTAGTCCTCCGCTCTGAGTCATGTTCCAGCCCACGTGGTCCAGGTGCAAGTGGGTCAAGAACACCGTATCGATGTCGCCGAGCTGATACCCAGCACTTTCCAACTCGCCCAGCAAGTTGCCTTGGGTGCCGCCAAACATCTGGTCTACGGTGCCAGGATTGGTGGTGCTGGTCCCCAACCCGGTGTCGACCAGCACAGTGCGCCCTTGGGAACGGACCAAGTAACATTCAAAGTGAGTCCGTCTGCTGTTCCCGCCGATAAACGCCTCGGGATATCTTTTGAGATACGGCTCCCAGGCCTCCGCCGGAACTTCGGGGAAAGACTGGTCGAAAGGCGAAGCGACTTCAGCATCATGGAGGACCGTGATCTCGACGCTGCCAACGGTCAAGGTACTATGCGGCATATCAACCTCCCAACAGGCTCATCGGCCAAGAAAACAACAGGGGGCCACTGTGCAAAAGCGACCCCCTTTATCAATCTATCCTAAACGCGGCTTTCCCGCCCGCCCCTTTTTAGCGCTCCGGTATGCCTAACGCCAACTCCAGGGGAGTAGTATTTACGATGTGGCGGCGCAAGCCCAGCTCGTGGGGGCTAATGCCCATGGCCAGCCCGATGGCCTGTGGCATGTGCAGTATCGGAAGGCCGATCGGCCGGCCGGCTTGGGCTGCGGCCTTGGGCTGGAAGCTGTCCAGGTTCAGGTGGCAGAGCGGGCATGGCGTGATCATGGCATCGGCACCCAGGTCCTTGGCTTCCAGGGTGTGCTTTGCAACCATAGCCATGGAGTTGCGCTCATTGATGGTCAGGATGGGGAAACCGCAGCAGCGGGTCTTCCCCTCAAAGTCCACCACCGTCGCGCCGATGGTTTCAATGATTTGCTCCAGAGCGGTCTCCCGGTCTGGATGGTCTTCAAACTCCAGCGCGTCGGTTGGGCGGACGATGTAGCAACCGTAAAAGGGCGCCATGCGCACGCCCCCCAGAGGACGGGTAATCAGACTCAATACCTTATCCAGACCCACGTCTTCGACCAAGACCCACAGCAGATGCTTGGGGCGGGCGTTGCCCTTGTACTCCAAGCCCTCTTCGGCCAAGAATCCGTTGACCTTGGCCAGGTACTCCGGGTTCTTCAACCGGTGGTTGGCCTGGCTCATTACCCCTTGGCAGGTGCTGCAGATGGTCAATATCGGCAGGTCTAGGGCCTCGGCCATGGCGAAGGTGCGGGCGTTTAGGGTATCACCCAATAACTCGTTCTTTTCTTGCAGGACGCCGGCGCCGGTGCAGGACGCGGCGGGCATCTCCTGGAGCTCAATCTCCAGCCTCTCGCAGATAAGTTTGGTGGCCGGATATAGCTCCGGACAACCTCCTCGGGATACACAACCTGGGAAAAAAGCGTACTTCAACGCGGGACTCCATTGATTACTGGATTGGGATTGGGAATGGACATTGGTTTATTACCGGCGTCGGCCGGTCTCTTCCGGTCCGTCCACCTTGTCGAATATCTTTTTAACGTTCTTGGAATCGGGCAGTTTCTTATGGATGATTGGCGGCATCTTGCCGTGGGTCAGGGCCTGAATGGCGATGGGCGCGTACCCCACCAGGGCCGAGATGTTGGTCATGCCGACCGACTTTGGCACCAAACGGAGCTCGTCCAACCAGCCGCTGTGCTCAACCGAGTCGCTGAACGCCTCGGTGTGACGGGCGCCGTTGGTGTTGGTGAAACCGGCTTCCATGGCTTGGTCGCGCAGGGCCATGATGCGGTCCATGGGGGCCACGCCCTTAGGGCAGGCTGTTACGCATTCCATACAGCGAGTGCAGTCCCAGATGCCAGAGGGCTTGGTCAGCTCTTCCAAGCGGTCCTTGGAGATGCCATTCTCGTCGCCGTCCCGGGGGTCGGCGGTGAAACGGTAGGCTTTCGCAAGGGCAGCCGGTCCCAGGAATGTCGGATCGACTTCCATGACCGTGCAGTCTGAAACGCAGGAGCCGCACATAATGCACGAAGTGACGGCGGACAGATGGAGCATCGACTCGTTGGAGGCGATGTACTCAGCCTCCGGCTCGGGGCCTTCGGGCTGCAAGTAAGGCTCGATCTCCATGATCTTGTCCCAGAAGCCATCGAAGTTCACCACTAAGTCTTTAACCACCGGCATGTTGCCCGCGGGTTCGACGGTGATAACGTCGTCTTTGATCGCCGTGAGCGCCTGAGTCTTGCAGGCCAGTCCGGCGTGGCCATTGATGCGCATCGCGCAGGAGCCGCAGATCGAACTGCGACAGGAGCAGCGCAGGCTGAGCCCGCCATCAAGGTCCTCTCGGACCTTGATCAGGGCGTCCAACACTGTGCCATTGTCTTCGATAGTAACTGTGAAGTCCTGCCAGAACGGGGCTGGATCAGCGGCTTCCGGGTCGAACCTTTTTACCCTTAGCGTGACATCCATCGGCTAGTATTTCCTCTCTTCAGGAGTCCACTGGGTGATGCTGACGGGAGCGTAGGACAATTCCGGCCCGACCTCTCCTTTTTTTACCACCAAGTGTTTCATCCAATTCTCGTCGTCCCGGTCCGGGTAATCCGTGCGGGCCTGTGCTCCCCGGCTGTCCTTTCGGTCCAGGGCGCTCATGGCGATTGGGGTGGCGCAATTGAGCATGAAACCCAATTCCAGCGCAAAGACCAGGTCGGTGTTGAACACCTTCCCTTTATTGTCCACGGGCACGGTCTCGAACCGTTTTTCCAGGTCGGTCAGATCAACCAGGGTCTCTTTCATCCCCTCTTCATTCCGGTAGACCGCCAGATTCCGGTTCATGGACTCGCCCATGCGTAAGCGCACTGATGCGATCCGATCACCGTTCTGGGGCCGGTCCAGGAGCTCCTGGATGCGCTTCTCCTCATTACGGACAGCTTGGTCAACATTGAATTCGACGTAGTCGGTGCTGCGGGCGGCCTCAGCGGCATGGTTGCCCGAGCGTTCGCCAAAGACGATGGTGTCCAGCAGGGAGTTTGCGCCCAGCCGGTTGCCGCCGTGAACGCTGACGCAGGCGCATTCGCCGGCCGCGTACACGCCGGGCAGATTGGTCTGGCCGTCGATGTTGGTGCGGATGCCGCCCATGGCGTAATGCATGCCGGGGCGGATGGGAATCGTGTCTGTAATCATGTCGCAGCCCACCAAGTCGATGCCGATCTCGCGGATCTGGCTGAGCTTTTCCATGATAAGGGCCTGGCCCAGATGGCGGCAGTCCAGGTAAACGCAGCCGTCGACGCCGTTCCCGGCATCGATCTCGGTCTGCTCAGCCCGGGAGACCACATCACGGGAGGCCAACTCCATCATGTTGGGAGCGTACTTCTCCATGAAGCGGTTGCCGTCTTTATCCAACAGGTAAGCGCCCTCGCCCCTGGCCGCTTCGGAGATCAGCACCCCACTGCCAGCCAAGGTCGTGGGATGGTACTGGACCATCTCCATGTCCATCAGTTCGGCCCCGGCGTTGTAGGCCAGAGCGGTGCCGTCCCCGGTGCAGATCAGGGCGTTGGTGCTGGGCTCGAAGACCCGGCCGAAACCACCGGTGCAGAAGATGACGGTCTTCGCCCGGATGGCGTAGACCTGGCCCGTTCGAATCTCCAGGGCCATGACGCCACAGACCTGGCCGTCTTCGATGATTAACGAACTAACGAACCACTCTTCATACCGGCGCACGCCCGATTTTATGAGCTGCTCGAACATGACGTGGAGCAGCGCTTGGCCGGTGAAGTCGCCAACGAAGAAGGTCCGGGCGCGGCGCTGGCCGCCAAAGGCCCGGGTGCCCAGTTTCCCTTCGTCGTCACGGTTGAAGGTGACGCCGAAGTGCTCCATGTCTATGAGCGCCTGACCCGCCGCCTTGCACATGACCTCGATTGCGTCTTGGTCGCCCAAGAAGTCGCTGCCTTTGACCGTGTCGTAGGCATGGTCTTCCCACTCGTCGCCGCGGTCGGTAAGAGCGGCGTTAATACCGCCTTGGGCCGCGTTAGAGTGGCTGCGCACCGGGTGTACTTTACTGATGATTGCAGTGTTGGCGCCGCCGGCCCGGGCTGCGATGGCCGCCCGCATTCCCGCCAGGCCTGCGCCGATTACTAGGACATCATGCTCGAGCATGCTTGTCTATTTCCTCCAATTTCGCCTTAAACGGCCCAGTGGCCGCCGGTTCATTTTTCTTGGTCAAAGACCGCCACATATGGTAACAAAAAAGGTGTCCTCAATCTAGCTTCCGGCAGACACGGCAAACGCTTTTCTATCGCTTGGTAAATAACGGCTGGGCCAGAAGCAATGCCGCGATGGTCTTGCCATCGTTGATCTCGCCGGTCTTGAACATCGCTATGGCTTCGTCGAACGGAAGGCGGACCACTTCGATGTTCTCGTCTTCGTCACCCTGGAGCTTGGACGCCCTGAGGCCCGTGGCCAGGTAGGCGTGCATATACTCCGTGGCCCAGCCGGGAGCGACCCAGAAGCTGGCCAGATGCTCTAAGTGATCGGCCGTGTAGCCAATCTCTTCCTGAAGCTCTCTTAACACGGCCTCCTCAGAGACCTCTCCTTCTTCCACGCCTCCGGCAGGCACCTCTAGAAGAGCGTCTTCGGCAGGCTTACGGTACTGCCGTACCAGGACCACGTTGCCATCATCATCGATAGGCACGATGCAAACCGCGTGGGAGTGCTCGACGATCTCCCTGGTGGCGTTGTTGCCACTGGGCATACGGACGGTGTCCACGCGCAAATTTATGATGCTGCCTTCATAGATGCGCTTGGTGGAGATTGTGGGTTCAGAATGGAAATCAGCGGGCAGACCAGATTCGTTTTTAGGCATGTTTATTGACCGCGGATGCTGAAGCCCAACCGGCGGGTCAGCGTACCGAAGAAATAGCTGGACGGATGGGCCCGCAGGAACCGGGCTTTGTGGGGGCTCTGTTTCATTTCGACCTTGTCGCCCAAGTCCAATGGGTGGTCTATGATTCCGTCAACGGCCAGGATGGCGGACTGGAACCCCTCCAAAGTCAGTGTCACTTCAGTCGAGGCTTTGAGCACCAAGGCCGCGCTCAGGCCCATATGGGCCGCCACGGTCTTCAAGACCATCGAGTCTGACTCAGGGTCCAGGATGGGGCCACCGACCGCCAAGTTGTAGCCGGTGCTACCCGTGGCCGTGGACATGATCACGCCGTCGGCCCGGAACGTGGTTACCGGCGCGCCGTCGATTGTCCCGGACACTGTGACCACCCTGGAAACCGCTCCTCTGGTTAGCACCACGTCGTTGAGGGCGTGGTAGGGGCCGTCGGTGCCGGCCAAATTGACTCTGGTCACCGTGGCCTGCAGCATATTACGTTCGTCCATCCTAGAATCGCCGTTGAAGTAGAACGGCAGGCGTTCCATGGCCTCGTCCACCTGTAATTCAGTCATGAAGCCCAAGCGCCCCATGTTGATGCCGACGATAGGTATGGCGGCCGGTCCGGTGAAGTTCACCGCCCTCAGTATCGTCCCGTCGCCGCCCACAGTAATCACAAGGTCGGTGGTCTCAGCCCTAGGCAAGAGGGATTCCAGGTTTTCGGCCGGAGATATCCAGCTATTCTCCGAAAGGTTCAGGTCGTGGAGAATGGCCGTGCTCAGGTCCAATGCTTCAGGCACCCTGGCGTTGTAGATGATTCCGATGTTTTTCATCATTGTTTGGCCAGCATATCCGTTTCTACGGTCTGGCTCGTAAATACACCTTCTTAATTATGAACCTTTTTCTATTAGGCTGCTCCGGGTTGTTTTTAGGGTATCCCTGCTCGCTAAACCGCCAGCGCTTTAACGGCTTCTTGGGCCGCTTCCATGACAAATCCCGGCGCGATTCCCATGAAGACCATCGCCGCCCCGGCCAGTCCCAGGGCCAGCCACGGCGCCGGCGACGCCGTAATCTTCTGATCGGAGTCCGAAGGCTGGGTGAACATCACCCTGATGATGCGCACGTAGTAGTAGGCGGAGACCGCGCTATTTATTACTCCCAGGATGGCCAGCCAGATCAGTCCACTATCCACTGCCGCCGTGAATATATACAGCTTGGCGATGAATATCCCGGTTGGCGGCACACCGATCAAAGCCAGCAACGACAAAGCCAGCACTACGGCCAGTACCGGATTCCTGATGGATAGACCAGCGTAGTCGCTGATCTGGTCGCTGTTGATCTTGGAACTGATGATGGTGATGGCGAAGAATGCGGTCAGGTTGGCCGCTGCGTAGGCTGCTAAGTAGAACAGCACTGAATCGGGGCCGATGGCCGCGAACTCTGGGGCCTTGAAGATGCCGTCGCCCGATTTTACTCCAGCCGCAACGCCCACCAGAATGTACCCCGCATGGGAGATGGTACTGTAACCGAATAGACGCCTGATATTGCTCTGGCTGATGGCCACCAAGTTCCCGATGACCATGGAAGCGCCGGCCAGGCCGGCAATCAATATTCCCCAGTCCAAGGCCACATCGAAGAACCCGGTGAAGAGTACCCGCAAGACAATTGCGAAGGCAGCCGCTTTGCTGGCCACCGACAGGAACCCGACCACGGGAGTCGGGCCGCCTTCATAGACATCCGGCACCCACATCTGGAAGGGGGCCGCCGAAAGTTTGAAGCCGAACCCGGCAATCATCAGGGTGATTCCCAAGAACAGGGCGTAGTTTCCGAAGGGCGTGTCGCCCGTGGCCTGGCCGATGGCCGTGGAAATTTCCGTCAATTGGGTGCTGCCGGTAAACCCGAAGACCAGGGCCATTCCATAGAGCATCAGCGCCGAGCTGACCGCCCCAATGATCAGGAACTTCATTCCTGCCTCACTGGAGTTCTTGGTCAATAAGAAGGCGGTCAAAGCGGCCATGGGCAGAGTCGTCAACTCCAATGACACGTAGATGGTGATCAGTTCGGTGGCGGCCGCCAAGAGCATCATCCCGGTGGCGGCGAACAATATCAGCCCGAAATACTCGCCCTGGAACCGCTCCATGTTTCGCACATAATCGGTGGACGACATCACCACCAAGGCCACGCAGGCAATGACCAGAAAGTTGAAGAAGAGGGCGAACCGGTCGACCGAAATCGCTCCCAGCAGAATACTCGGCTCTTCGGTGGAGAAAGCTTCGGCGCCGTGGAGCAAGCTGGTAGCTCCCGCCAAGTCGTAGAACTGTATCAGGCTCAGGACGAACGGCCCGGCCAGCGCCGCAAAGGCGAAGTACGGCAACAGGCTCTTTTTAGGCAGGACCAGGTCCAGCAAGATTACCAGTACCGCGGCTCCGGCCATGGCGATATAAGGGGATAGTACGTAAAAATCGTGGACTGACATTACGGGTTAATCACCCCATTCAGAACGTCCACCATGGGGTTCAGTCCGGATTCTAAAACGTCGGTCAACAACGAGGGCCAGATACCCAACCCGATGATTGTCACTACCATCAACGCCAGGGGAGCCGCCTCAACCAAAGAGGCATCGGTCAGGTCGTCAAAACGCTCCCGCCGCAGGCCGAAGAAGGTGCGCTCCATCATCCAGAGGATGTAGCCCGCCGCCAGGATGATACCCAGTACTGCCAGCACCGTGGGCCAGGCGTAGGCTTGGAAAGCCCCCAGAAACACCAACAACTCGGAGACGAATCCGCTCAGTCCCGGCAGCCCCAGAGACGCCAGTCCTGCTATTAGCATCGCCACGGCCACCACCGGCATCCGCCCGGCCAGGCCACCAAGGTCCGGTATGTAACGGGTGTGAGTCTTCTCATAGACCAGCCCCACCGCCAGGAACAGCAGTCCGGTCACCGTGCCGTGGGTGAACAATTGCATGGCGGCGCCGTTCAGTCCGGTGACGCTCAGGGTCCCTTGGGAGATTCCCACGGAACCGATGCCCACCAACACCAAACCCATGTGGCTGATACTGGAGTACGCGATCAGTCGTTTCAGGTCGGTCTGCCGCATGGTGACCACCGCGCCGTAAAGCACACTGACCACACCCAAGACCACCAACGCCCAGGCGAAGCGGTCGGTCTGGGAGGGGAACATGCCCACGTTGATACGGAGGAGCCCGTATCCGCCCATCTTGAGCAGCACTCCGGCCAGCATGACGCTGGCAGCGGTTGGCGCATCGGTGTGGGCGTCGGGCAGCCAGGTGTGCAGCGGCCAGGTGGGCAGCTTTATCGCGAAACCGACGAAGAAGAGCCAGAACAAACCGGACAGTGGGATCAGCAGCCCGGCGGAGGTCAACATCGTGGCTTTGGTAGAGAGCTCCACCATGTTGAACGTGCCAATATCGGCGGTCAGGAATACTGCCACGATGCCCACCAGCATGAAGGCGCTGCCCAGGATGGTGAAGATCAGGAATTTCATGGCCGAGTATTCTTTTCGGCCGCTGCCCCACACCGAGATCAGCATGAACATGGGCACCAGCTCCAACTCCCAGAAGAGGAAGAAGAGCAGTAGGTCCATGGAGGTGAATACCCCCATCACCGACGTTTGGAGCACCAACAGCCAGATGAAATACTCTTTGACCCGCATGCCGATATGCCATGAAGCCAGCACGGAGCACATGCCCAGCAGTCCGGTCAACGCCACCAAGGGCGCGCTGAGCCCGTCAACGGTCAGCAGGTAATTCGCGTTCAGACCCACGTCGGGGATCCAGGTTATCTGATCAACGAACTGGAACCGGTCTGCGCCATCGCCCCGGTCAAAGAAGCCAAAGACCAATAGGGACAGCACGAGGTCGGCCAGAGCGACCAGAACGGCGAAATTCCGCACATTCTTGTCGCCTCTAACCAGCAACAGCAATACCAACGCTCCTGCCGCAGGCAGAAACACCGTCGCCGTTAAAAGTCCGTTGAAACCGTCTACCATCTAGTCCTTTATCTCTATGCCAGCAAAAACGCCAGAATGATGGCCATCACGCCGAAAGCTACCCCGGTCGCGTAGGTCTGCACCTGTCCGGTCTGGAACTTCCCGATGGCCGTGCCAATGTTCCGGAAGAACCATCCAATGGTGTCCACGACCCGGTCCACGATATTGCTGTCGATCCAGTCGGTCGTACCGGCGATGCCCTTGTAGAACCCCTTTCGAACGGCCAGGTTCTCGTACAGGGTGTCCATGTAGTATTTCTGAGAAAGCAGGGTATGCACCGGCTTAACTTTCTCCAGAGGGTCGGCCCGCTGGTCTTTTCGGCGCAAGTAGAGGAGCAAAGCGAGCCCGATTCCCGAAAGTGCAGCCACGGTTGAGATGGTGGCCATCCAACGGCTGAAGTCGAGAGTCTCTGTGTGTCCAACGGCTCCCAGCGCTGCGCTCAGGCCATCACCCAAGAACCCGGTTATCCAGTGTCTGGGTATGCCGATCTCCTCGGTCCACTGGGGATTTGCCAAATAGCCAACAAGTACCGCAATCACACCCAACACCAGCATTGGCAGCACCATGACGAACGGCGACTCGTGCAGATGCAGGCCACCGTGACCGCCGTGGGGAGCTTCCGCATCTGGTTGGTTCTGGGCCCTGTCTGCCAGTTCTTTCTCGATGCCGCCACGGAACTCGCCGTGGAACGTCAGGATGATCATCCGGATGGTATAGAAAGCCGTGACTATCACGCCCGCAATCAGCGCGGAGAAGGTCACCTTGCTGACCCAATTGTCTACTAGGCCGGTACCGTTCCAGGCGCCCAGGAGTATCTCGTCTTTACTCCAGAACCCAGCCAGAGGAATGATTCCCACCAAGCTCAAGCCCGCAACCAACACCAGGATGTAGGTGACCGGCATGACCTTCCGCAGGCCTCCCATGTAACGCATGTCGAAGGTGCCCGTGGCGTGGTTAACACTGCCTGCCCCCAGGAAGAGAAGCGCCTTGAAGGCCGCGTGAGTCACCAGATGGAAGATGGCCGGCGCATACAGTCCCAGCCCCAGGGCCGCCATCATATAGCCCAGTTGACTGATCGTGGAGTAGGCCATCACCCGCTTGATGTCGTTCATCACCAGGCCCATAGACGCCGCGAAAACGGCGGTGAATGCGCCCACCAAAGCCACGACAGTCATCGCATCGGCTGAGTGCTCGAAGACCGGGAAGAACCTGGCCACCAGGAAAACGCCGGCGGCCACCATGGTCGCCGCGTGGATCAGGGCGCTGACCGGGGTTGGGCCCTCCATAGCGTCGGGGAGCCAAGTATGCAGCGGAAATTGGCCCGACTTGCCCGCAGCCCCGGCGAAGATGCCCAGGGCCAGCCAGGTCAGGACCGCGCCGCCAAGTATGGCTCCGGCGGCAGCTTCGGGCCGGGTTGCTTCCCAGATGTCCGGAATATGGAAGGCGTTCAGCCCTGCTGCAGCGAAGTTGTCTGCCTGGGTGAACAGATACAGAATGGCAATTAGGAATCCAACGTCGCCGATGCGGGTGATGATGAACGCTTTCTTGGCTGCGGCAGCCGCAGCGGGCCGTTCATGCCAGAAGCCGATCAACAGGTAGGACGACACACCCACCAACTCCCAGAACATATAGAGCTGGATGATATTGGACGCCAACACCAGCCCCAGCATGGCAGCAGTGAACAGAGACATGTAGGCGTAGTAACGGGAGAAGCTCGCGTCACCCTTCATGTAACCGAGAGAGTAGATCTGCACCAGTAGGCTAACCCCGGTGACCACCACCAACATCAGCGCCGTCAATGGGTCGACCAGCAGACCGAAATCGATGGTCGCATCGCCGACTTCCAACCATCCGACGGGCTCGAATTCCAGTTCGTGGCCCAGAATCACCGAGCGCAGGGTCCAGATTGAGAATCCCAGCGCTGTGCCCAGGGCGGCGATGGTGGCTAGTCCGCTAACCAGGGAAAATCGGTTGAAGAAGGGCCGGACCACCAACGCGGCGAATACAAAGGAACCCAAAGGCAGCAAGAAGATGGACCAGATCACAGCTTGGCTTACCATCTATAGCTTCCGGAGTATCTCTTCAGCGACGTGTTCTCTACCCTTGGGCACGTAGATCTTGAACGGGACCCGTTCGGCCCAGTCCAATATGTCGCCCTCCGGCAGGATGCGGGCCGGCAGGCCCTCGCCTTCGAGGACCTCTTTCCACATCTCCGCCAGCATCAGGTTTGGCGCTTGTTTGAATTCAACCCACATATTCTCTTAAAACCCGAAGCGGTCAGTTCCGCAATGCGGTGGCCTCGGACAGGTCTACCGATTCGTTGGTCCGGTACATGGCGAAGACGATGCCCAACCCCAGGGCGATCTCGGCGGCGGCCACGGTGATGACGAATACCGCGAATACCTGTCCGGTGAGCACCGAGCTGATGTCGTCTTGCAGGGCGGCCGGCGCCAGGTATTTAGCCATGGCGACCAGGGTCACGTTGACGGCGTTGAACATCAGTTCAATAGACATCAACACGGCCAGGACATTACGTCGGGCCAGGGAGCCATAGAGGCCGATACAGAACAAGATGGCCGAAACGACCATGATTGCTTCAAACGACATGCTCAGCTAGCCCCTCCCCGTTCCCGGATCGGGCCTCACCAGGACTAAAGCTCCGATCAGCGCCGCTAGCAGCAGCAACGAAACTGCCTCAAAGGGCAGCACGTAATCACTTATCAAAAGGTCTGCCAGACCTGCATTTTGGACCTCGGCTTGTTCTTCGGGGCCGGTGATTCCAGCTTCAGTCAGAACGTCGCCGGTCAGCGTGGTCACTGCGCTCGTCTGGACCAGATCGACGCGCTCTTGCTGCTCGGCGGGCAGGAATTCCCACTGGGTGTCCACCGCCACCGCTACCAAGGCGGCGAACAGCAGGGCGGCAAGAACCGCCGCCGGCATCTGCATTCGATTGGGCAGATTGCCGTGTTGGACGTCCCGGGTCAACATCACGGCGAAGATTATCAGGATGGCGATGGCCCCAACGTAGATCAGTACTTGGACCACGGCCAAGAACTCGGCGCTAAGCAGGACGAAGAACCCGGCCACTGCGATGAAGACCACGATCAAGAGCAGCGCGGCCCGGAACAGGTCCGGCACCATCACCACACCGAGAGCTCCGACCACGGCCATCACACTCAGGATCCAGAAGACTACGTCTTGGAAGAGCATCTACTCGGCTTCCTCAACGGGAGTGGGCGCAGCCTCACTGTCTTCTACGAATGACGAGTCCACCGGTGGCTCTTGTTCAAGCAGGTCCGAAGGCACAGGCCGGTCGATCCTCATGCCCGCCTTCTCTTTCTGATGCCACTGCCAGCCCTCCCGGCCTACCTCCTGCCAATGGAGAGGGCGGCCACCTCCGGGGTCGTAGCCGCTGTCCTCAAGCTGCGGCCGGAAGTAGGTGCTGGGGCGTTTCTCGGCCTGGCGCAGATGGTCGATATTGATGACCATATTCTTCCTGGAATACTGGCCTTGCTCGAACCCGCTGCCCATAAATAGCGCGTCATATGGGCAGGCCTCGACGCACAGTCCGCAGAACATGCACCGGTTTATGGCGATGTCGAAAACTTCCAACTTGTATTTGTCGCCCTCGGCCGGCGCGGTCTCGCTGGGGGTGGTCACTATCTCGATTATCCCTAGCGGACAGTACTTAGCGCAGGAGGCGCAGCCGGTGCATCGCTCTTCGTACCAGACGAATTCTTCGCCGCGGAACCGGGGGTGTTGCTTGACCCGCTCTTCAGGGTATTGGACGGTGAACGGCCTCTTGGTCAGATTCTTCATCGTGACCATCAGACCTTTGACCAAATTTATTCCGTACATATCAGTCGGCCTCCCCGGGGGAGAGGGTGGCTCCCGTAATTGGCCCCGCCGGGCGTACTTTCTCTTTGATCAATGTGCCGAAGATCAGTAGGCAGCCAAAGGCTACCCCAAAGTTGATTCCGGCCATAATCCATAGGTCGGTCGTATCCAGGGCGCCGGAGCCGTCGCGGAGGAAATAGACCTCCAGCGCGGTGGCGAACAGGTTGATGATGCTGAGGGGCAGCAGGAATTTCCAGGCAAAAGCCAGCAATTGGTCGATGCGCAGGCGGGGGAATGTGGCCCGGACCCAACTGAAGATGAAGGCCAAGACGCCGATCTTCATCAGGAACCAGGCCCAACCCAGGTAGTTGGAGACGGGGCCTGACCAGCCGCTGAGGAACAGGGTGACCATCACCGCCGAAGAGGTCAGGACGGCGCCGAACTCGGCGGCCTGGATCAGGGCAAATTTCACCCCACTGTACTCGATGTGATACCCGGCGATGATCTCAGACTCGGCCTCAGCCAAGTCGAATGGCGTCCGGTTCAGCTCCGCAGATGTGCCGGCGAAGAAGACGAAGAAGGCCAGCGGTTGGACCAAAAGAAATGGGACGGTTTGGGCGGAGACCACGTCGTCCAAGGACATGGATCCGGCCACCAGCACCACGCCCAACAAGGACATGACCACCGGGACTTCGTAGCTGATAAGGATGGCCACGCCCCGGGACGCACCCCACATAGCGTACCGGTTGTCGGAAGACCATCCAGCCATAAAGATAGCGATGGACGTAATCGATGTGACTGCAAGGATGTACAGGACGCCCACGTTCAGGTTGGCCAGGGCCGTGTCTTTGGCGAAGGGCACCACGGCCATCATCAGCACCACCGGGGCCAACATGGCCACGGGCACGATGGCGAATACGATTCGGTCCGCGCCCCTAGGTGTCAGGTCCTCTTTAAATAACAACTTGACCAGGTCGGCCAAGGGTTGCAGTGAACCGAATGGCCCCCAGCGGTTGGGACCGATACGGTTGTGGAACCGGCCGATCAGCCGGCGCTCCACCCAGGAAAACAGTCCGGCGCCCAAGAGCACGCCATTGACCAGCAACATCATTATGGCCAGACCGGCTACCACGTAGGACAAGCCGCAAGGTAAAACGTTGCCCACGCCTTCGTAAATCACCCGGAACAAAAGGGTATCGTGCAAGATGTTGTCGGGGCCTAGAACGCAGTTCATCGGTCCACTTCACCCAGGTTTATGTCCAGGCTGCCCAGCGTCACGATCATGTCGGCCAATTTCCAGCCAACCAGGAGATGCTCGATCGTTGTCAGGTTCATCAAAGAAGGCGACCGCACCTTGCAGCGGTAGGGACTGATCCCGCCGTCCGATACCAGATAGAAAGCCAGCTCGCCCTTGGATGCTTCTACCCGCCCGTAGGCCTCAGCGCCCGGTTCGGGCCGCAACACCAACGGCACATCGGCGCGAATCGGGCCAGGCTCGATCTGCTGGATGCATTGCCGGACCATGCGGATGCTCTGGTGTATCTCCTGGATTCGCACCCAGAACCGGTCGTAATTGTCACCGCCGGTGGCGGTTGGGATGTCGAATTCCATGCGGTCGTAGGCGTCGTAGGGGGCCATCTTGCGCCAGTCCCAATCGGACCCGCTGGCCCGGAGCGATGGGCCACTGACCGAGTTGTTGATGGCTAGTTCCAAAGGCAGCAGGCTGACTCCTCGAGTGCGGACCATGACGATCTCGTTCTCCAAGATCAGTTGCTCGAGCTCTTTGTATTCGGTGTCGAAGTCCTTCAGGAATTGGTCCAAGGCCGGCCAGAAATCGTCCGGTGCGTCGAAGAACACGCCACCGGGGCGCATGTAACTAACGGTGATCCTCGCTCCGCAGAGCATCTCAAACAGGTCCAGGATCCGTTCCCTCAAACGGAAGGCATACATCAGGGGCGTTCCCAGTGTGCCCAGGTCCTGAAGGAAGAAACCGATGCCCATCAGGTGACTGGCCACCCGTTGCAGTTCGGCGGTCAGGGTCCTCAGATATTTGGCCCGCTGGGGAACTTCGACCCCAATCAGTTCTTCCACCGCCAGGCAGTATGCCTGGTTATTGATCATGGACGAAACATAGTCCAAACGGTCGGTCAAGGTGACTATCTGGGTGTAATTGCGCTCTTCGGCCAGCTTCTCGGTGCCACGGTGGAGGTAGCCAAAGATCGGCTCAACTTCCAAGATATCCTCGCCGTCAAAGGTAACGCGCAGCCTAAACACCCCGTGTGTGCTGGGGTGCTGAGGCCCGATATTGACCGTCATCGGCTCGGTTTGGATCGGCATAAGAGAGCAGTCAGGTTTCAGCTTTCAGCGGTTAGCGTCTGATGGCCGATGGCTACAAATAGTCCTTTCGCAGTGGGTGGCCATCAAAGCCTTCCCACAGCATGATTCTCTTTAGGTTTGGGTGTCCTGAGAAACTGATTCCCATCAGGTCCCAGATCTCCCGTTCTTGGAAATCGGCACCCCGCCACAGGTGGTAGACCGAAGGTAATATCAGTTCGTCGCGGCCGTCCAGGCGGGTCTTGACGATGGCCGTGTGGTGCTTGTTCATGGAGGTCAGGTGATAGACGACCTCGAAATAGTTGATGTAATCGACGGCCGAGATGGAGTTTAGGAAGTTGAAATCCAGTCTCGAGTCCGACTTCATGAAACCGGCGACGTCGGCAATCTTTGCCGGCTCGACGAAAAGGACGCCATCAGCGGATGCAACCACTGAATCGGGAACCGCTGCGCTAACCCTTTCTGAAAGTTCCTCGCCGGTCAATTGTTGAACGGCCATCTAGGGGCTCTCCGGTTTGGAGCCCCGCCCAAAGGGGTTCAACCTGGGGCCGTTGGGCAGGTTGTGGTACCTCTTTATCTTCTCGTGCAGCTCCATTATGCCATAGAGCAATGCGTCGGGACGGGGCGGGCAGCCGGGCACGTAAACATCGACTGGAATGATATGGTCCACGCCGGGAACCACGCTGTAGGAACCGTAGTAAGGGCCGCCGCTGGTGGCGCAGACGCCCATGGAAATCACCCACTTGGGCTCCGCCATCTGGTCGTAGATACGTTTGATCGCCGGGGACATCTTCCAGGTCACCGTCCCGGCCACAATCATCAGGTCGGCCTGGCGGGGTGAGGCGCGGAAGGCTTCCATGCCAAACCGGGCGATATCGAAACGGCCCATGGCGCTGGCAATCATCTCGAAGGCGCAGCAGGCCAGGCCGAAAGTCACCGGCCAGAGGGCCGACTTTCTACCCCAATTGACCAAGGCATCCACCGAAGTGATCATCAGGTTGTTCTTGAGGTCGTCGGGAACCTCGATGGTGGGCTCGGCCAAGGGTTCGATGGACGCGTCTTTCAGATCCTGGACCATTGATCCTTCATGCCGGTCTAGATCCCAAGTCCGTGACTGTAGGGGTCCGTCCCCTTGCCCAATCTCCAATGACATCGGCGTCGCCTAACTCCACTCCAGGTCATTCTTGCGCCAGGCATACGCCAGGCCAACGACAAGGATGCCTACGAATACGGCCATCTCGATCAACGCGAACAGTTCAAGTTGCTGGAACTTGGCCGCCCAGGGGTAAAGGAACACCACTTCAACGTCGAAGATGACGAAGAGGATGGCGAACATGTAATAGCGGAAATTAAATAGCTCCCATCGTCCGCCGATAGGCTCGACACCACACTCGTAGGTATCCGACTTGATCTCTGTAGGGTTGTTGGGACGGAGGCCGATGCGGCCCGCCATCGAAGACATCATCAGCATGCTAATGGGAACTCCGATGGCCACCACCGTGAAGATGGCGATGAGCCCGTATTGCCTGAAATAATCGTCTAACATAGCGGTTGTTTAACCTGGGCGTATCGAGGCCGCCGATGATGGCCCCGGAATCGTCCCAGATTATAGCAGAGACCCCAACGCGGTTACAGACTAGATCAGGTGGTTCTGGGAGGTGTTGCGGCCGCCTTTTCCGGCTCCAAGCCGACTGGTAGTATTAATCAACTTGAAACAGGCCATTCTCAAGACTTGAGAATAGGCCAAAACGGGGGAAGATTTGACCACAGCCCAAGGGCCGCTCGCAGGCCTGAAAGTCCTGGACCTGTCCATCATCGTCGCCGGGGGAACCGCCAGCAGCCTGCTGGCCGACTTCGGGGCCGAAGTGATCAAGGTGGAACGCCCCGGCGCCGGCGATCCGCTGCGCAACTGGGGACCCTTCGCCAACGGGGTCTCGTTGTGGTGGAAGGTCCACTCCCGCAACAAGAAATCCATCACCTTGAACCTGGCTACGCCCGAAGGCCAAGATATTCTCAAAAAACTGGCGGCCCAGGCAGATGTTCTGATCGAGGGGTTCCGGCCCGGCGCAATGGAGCGGTGGGGGCTGGGGCCAGACGACCTCCAAGCAGTAAACCCTAAGCTGGTTATGCTGCGTTTTTCGGGATTCGGACAGACCGGACCCTATAAAGACCGGCCCGGCTTCGGCACCATCGCCGAATGCATGAGCGGCTACATCAGCATGACCGGATTTCCGGACACGGCGCCAAATCTCCCGCCGATACCGTTGGCCGACGAGATCGCCGGGGTGTTTGGGGCCATGGCCGGCATGATGGCCCTCTATCATCGGGACGCTTCAGGCGACCCGGACGCCAAAGGCCAGGTGGTGGATGTGAGCCTTTTCGAGCCCCTGTTCCGGCTCTGCATACCCCACATCACCATGTTCGACATGCTCGGCATCAACCGGGAACGGGTGGGCAACGACTTTCCGGACGCCGCTCCCCGCAGCCTATACAAGACGTCCGACGACCGCTGGCTAGGACTTTCGGCCACCTCCCAGAGCACCTTTGAGAGCCTGGCCCATGCCATGGGGATGCCCGACCTGATCAGCCGGCCCGAGTTCAAAGACAACGCGGCCCGCCTGGAGAACCGGGACTCCTTGAACGACGAACTCCAAGGTTGGCTGGGGCAGCGAGACTTGGAGGAGACCATGGACCAACTCATACCCTCTGGGGGAGTGGTGGGTCCGGTCTACGACGCCCCCCAGATCATGTCCGACCCCCATTATCAGGCCCGCGAGGATATCATCGACATCGACGACCCGGAATTAGGCAAGACCAAGATGCTGGGAATAGTGCCCAAGTTCAGCGAAACTCCCGGTGCGGTAGAACACGCGGGCCCGACCGTCGGAGAGCACAACCAGCGCATCTACGGCTCGTGGCTGGGGTTGGATGAAGGCGAGTTGGCTGAGATGACCGGACAGGGGACGATTTAAAATGGAATGGGCAAAGTTATTGGTAGCCGTCGCAGCGACTCTCGCAACGGTTTCAATCGCAATCGGCGGCCGGGTATTGCAAAGACAAAAGGAGTTGCAGACAGCCGATAAAAAACATCGGCGTTGTACGTAAACCCATTCCTTGACGCGTGCAACGACCTCCAAGGACGAATCTACAACATTTTGATGCTGGGTGGGTTAAGGACCAACAACCGCGAGAGGAATACGAGCGTTGGACTCTGTTTCTCGTCGCTCAGTATTTTGGATAGGTCGGACTCGTAAGGCGGTATACGGATTACGGGCACGATCAAGATTTCATCGAATTTACCGAGAAAATTAGGGACGCTTTCGCGAACCATCGGCCTCGGGGTAACACTCCATTTCGATTTGGACGCCCGGAGCAAACAGCGCTAGGCCAATCAGCTGTGATGCAGCGATCGGGGGAGTTCGGGTCCGAGTTCGACTCCGTCCCGATTTACGAATTTATAGAAACCTTGGCAACGAAAATGAATTTGCCAAATCTAAGAGGATTACAGCGACAATCGAGGCACTAAGAGCAGCCGACCGCGCAGACATGCTACAAGGTCACGGTTGCATCGGATCAATTCAATCGCTGCTAGTTGAATTGCTGAACTATGTGGAGGGCAAAGAGGGGCTCAGCCTATTTGTTCACGACAAATTGGATGTCCGAGGCACAGTGGTGAAGTGCGACCTGCCGGATAATCATGAACCATGTCGAATCCTTATAGAAACCGAGCAACTTCGGCAACCTCTGGCGTAATTTAGTGCACGGAGGCGCGAGCGTCAGAACTCGCGACAAAATGGGCGGCTAACACCCAAGCGCAAGGCAACAACCAATAACCCATAAATTGGCGCAACTAAGATCAATGAACAATAAAATCATTAAACAGAATCAACTTCTCATCGCCACCGGCAACCCCGGCAAGATGCGGGAATACGTCGATTTGCTGCGGGATATTCCATTCGAATTGGTCTCGCTGCGGGACTTGGGCATTACCCACGAAGTCGATGAGACGGGGGATACATTTGAGGAAAATGCGTGGCTTAAAGCCTCGGAGTACGCCGCCATCTCTGGGTTCCTGACGCTGGCCGACGATTCGGGCCTGGAAGTTGACTGCCTATCCGGCGAGCCAGGGGTTCGGTCGGCACGCTACGGCGGTGATTCTTGCATCAGCGACCAAGACCGGGTAAATCTATTACTTAAGAATCTGGAGGACGTGCCTTGGGAAGAGCGCGGGGCGCGGTTCCGGAGCGTTATCGCTGTTGCCCAGCCGCGGAAATCCCACCAGCCCACCCTAGTCACTCAGGCCGAAGGCTCCGTGGCCGGAATGATACAATACAACCCTCAGGGAGACGACGGTTTCGGCTACGACCCGGTGTTTTATCTACCCTCGTATGATAAGACCGTTGCCCAGCTCCCGTTGGACGTAAAGAACAGGATCAGCCACCGGGCCAACGCCGTCCAAAAAGCGGTGAAAACCCTAAAAACGCTGAAAGCTGAAAGCTGATATTTTATTGATACTTACTGATAAATTCGGCCGACCCATGCGGGACCTGCGTGTCTCTGTCACCGACCGCTGCAATTTCCGGTGCCCCTACTGCATGCCCGCCGAGATCTACGGCGAGGCCTATGAGTTCCTGCCCCGGGAAGACATCCTCACCTTTGAAGAGCTGACCCGGCTGATCGGCATCTTCGCCGAGTTGGGCATCATCAAGCTGCGGATCACCGGCGGCGAGCCCCTGTTGCGCAACGACTTGCCTCAGTTGCTGGGCATGCTAAAGACGATCGACGGCATCGATGACATGACACTGACCACCAACGGCTACCTGCTCAGCCAGTTCGCCCAACCGTTGAAGGACGCCGGCCTGGACCGTATCACTGTGAGCCTAGACAGCCTGGACGACGAGGTCTTCAAGGCCATGAACGGCCGCGGCTTCACCACGGAACGGGTCCTCAAAGCAATAGAATCCGCTTCCGAAGTCGGTCTTTCGCCATTGAAAATCAACTGTGTCGTTCAAAAAGACGTCAACGACCACACCATCGTTGACCTGGCCCGCCATTTCAAGGGCACGGGCCATATCGTCCGCTACATCGAATACATGGACGTAGGGAACCGTAACGGCTGGCGGTCGGAGCATGTCGTGCCCGCCGATGAGATAATCGCCCGCATCGACGCTGAAATGGCCCTGGAACCCGTCGAGAGCAACTATCAAGGCGAGGTTGCCACGAGGTACCGTTATAAGGACGGCAGCGGCGAGATTGGGGTCATAGCCTCCGTGACCAAGCCTTTCTGCGGCGATTGCACTAGGGTCCGGCTGTCCACCGACGGCAAGATCTTCACCTGTCTCTTCGCCAGCGAGGGGACTAGCTTGATGGACCCCATGCGCTCCGGTGCCACCGACGATGAACTTAGGCAACTCCTCACCGGCATCTGGACCGTACGCTCTGACCAGTACTCGGAGGAACGGGCCGCGTCGCCCAATGAACCGGGTGCGCCCAGAAAGATCGAGATGTATCAGATAGGCGGGTAGATAACAGCATAAATGCCAAATCACGATATCGTTATCCACACCGACGGCGCTTGTAAGGGCAATCCCGGCCGTGGGGGCTGGGGCGCGGTCATCCAGCACAACGGCACGCAGAAGATAATCTCCGGCGGCGAACCCCAGACCACCAACAACCGCATGGAGATGACGGCCGTCATCAAGGGTCTTGAGGCCGTCGACCCTTTGGCCAAAGTCCTGATCAGCTCAGACAGCACCTACGTGATCAATACCATGACCAAAGGGTGGAAGCGCAAGGCCAACCATGACCTTTGGGAACAACTGGATCGATTGGTCAGAGAAAGGAATATCTCCTGGAGCTGGGTGCGTGGCCATAGCGGCGACCCGGGCAACGAACTGGCCGACGCGGCAGCCACGAAAGAGGCCGGCACCGCCAAGTAGCTACATCAAATACCGGCAGCCACCTGCCTCCTGGGGAGCAATATTTATGTCAACTGCAAACAACGGTCCTGAGCTTCATCTTACCCATCTGGACGACCAGGGAAATGCCAAGATGGTCGACGTCGGCGACAAGGACGTCACCAGCCGTGAGGCGGTGGCCCGGGGTCATGTTTCGATCCAGCCCGAAACCTTACGGCTGATCAAAGAAGGGTTGATGAAGAAAGGCGACGTTTTAACCATCGCCCAATTGGCCGGCATAATGGGCGCCAAAAAGACCTCGGAGTTGATCCCCCTGTGCCACCCTCTGCCCCTAGACCGGGTGGATGTGGACCTGGAACTGGACGAGAAAGGAGGCCGCATCAACATCACGGCCACCGCCAAAACAACCGCCCGAACCGGCGTTGAGATGGAGGCCTTAACCGCGGTCTCCGTGGCTGCTCTAACCCTCTATGACATGTGCAAGTCGGTGGACCGAGGGATGCGCATTGAGGCCGTGCGGTTGGTCAAGAAAAGCGGCGGCCGCAGCGGAGACATCAACCTAGAAGACTGAGCACCCCACTGCTTCAACCCTGGCTAAAAATTCCCCTGCGGCTCCATCCCCATGAAGAATTGCCCTGCCGACTCGTAGTGTGTGGCCCTTCCCTGGAGATGCTGGGACACCACATGAATGTCTTGGAACTTGCGTTGGATCGGGTTGGTGTCCAGGATGGCATTGGAACCGCACAACTCGTAGGCCGTCCCAACAATTTCTGTAGCCATCCGGATGCCGTGGGTACTGGCCAGCCTTAGCTTGATCCGCTGCTCGGTCGTCAGTGGCTTTTTTGACGTAGCACTCTGCCAGACCGATGTGTGAGCTTCCCGCAAAAAGGCTTTGGCCGAGTGCCAGACCGCTTCCGCTTCCCCGATGATTCTCTGAGTTGTTGACTCGTCTTTCAGCAGCTGGGTCGCCCGTCCCGGAATCTTGCTCCCAGCAAGTTCCATGGCTGTATTCAGGCTGGCTTTTGCGACGCCCAGGGCCACTGTTGAGAACCCCGACGCAAACAGCAGCGTGAGTGGAATGTTATATACCGGCCCATCTTCACGCATCGGGCCAACCGGGTCATAGGTGTGGCATTCGGGCACGAACAGGCCATCAACTTCGAAGCTGAAACTGGCGGTGCCACGCAGGCCGTGCACCGGCCAGAAGTCCACGAAACTAACCTCGTCCTTGAGCATCAACATGATGCGGTGGCCCTCGCGGCCAAAGCCTGGCGTCGGTTCTTCTCCCGACTGAACGATTGGCGCCCGCGCCGCCACCCAGGTTGCGTGGGAAATGCCGCTGCTGAAATTCCACCGCCCAGTGAGCAGGTAGCCACCGTCGCAGCGGACGGCCTTCACGTCAGAAGTGGGCGGCCCGTTGGTCACCACCGCCCGGCTCTCGGAATAAATCTCTTCCGCGGCATCCGGAGGCATTCGCAAAGCGTTCGTGGAATGGACGTTATTCTGGTTGATGCACCAGGCCGTGCTACCGTCCACGTCCGCGAAGATCTCCAATATGCGCAAAAAATCTAGGTGGTCTAGCTCAGCGCCGCCCAACGACTTTGGCAACAGCAGCCGGAAAAAACCTTTGTCGGCGATCTCGCCCGCCAGTTCGGCGGGAATCTGCCGCTCTAGGTCTATCTGGTCCGCCTGTGCCGCCACTCGCTCCACCAGTTCGTGAGCAGTGTCGAGATAGTATTCAAGGTCGTGCTGGGGTAATGCCGTCATGTTTTCACTCTTCATATCCGAGCTTTAGCCATCGGAACCTCCCTTCGTGAGTCTGCCGAATCAGGCTCAAGGGCAGGGGAGACCGCCAGCAAATCTTAGACTATCTCCGCGCCATGTCAAACATATACCCGGCATTTGCGAGCTTAGTCCAAAGGCTTGCTCCGGTGTCTTCCCGCTTTTACAATGCTGGCCTGCCCGCATCATTTTCGGTTCGCCAGCTGAACGTAAAAACGGCGTAGCGTAACCCATCCCAAACCGCAAGGAAGACGCATGGCTAATCAGGTTTTAGCCCCAGAACAACTGCTCCAAAAAGCCTCGGACATGGTCCCCGTTCTCAAAGACAGGGCGGCGGAAACGGAAGTGCTTCGCCGGATCCCCGATGAATCTATTCAAGACCTGCTGGCGTCTAGGCTGCATCTGATCGGGGTTCCCCAGCGGTTCGGAGGTCTCAACGTTGATTATGGACTGATGCTGGAGGTCGGCGCGGTACTAGGCAGCGGCTGCGGATCCACCTCCTGGTGTTATTCCATCTGGGCGGCCCACTCTTGGTTGGTGGGCTTCTGGCCGCTTGAGGCACAAAAGGAAGTTTTCGGAAACGGCGCCGATACCTTGGTCTCCAGCTCGTTGAATGCGGGCAGATCCACTTTGGAAAAAGTGACCGGCGGGTTCCGGCTTGCCGGGCGTTGGGAGTTCTCCAGTGGGAGTGATGCCGCAGGTTGGGTGATGGTGGGTGCGCTCTGTCCTGAAGGTCTGGTCTGGGCACTGGTGCCGCGTTCCGATTACGAGATCGTCGATACCTGGTTCGTCTCCGGCCTTCGAGGCACCGGCAGCAACGACATCGCCGTCAAAGACGTATTTGTCCCCGATCACCGAGTGCTAGTTGTTGACCAAGCTGGAGACAAAGACCAGACCGCATGGGAGTTACACCGGCAAGACCGCTACCGCGTGCCGGTCCGGGTATTGCTGGGATGGGACTTGGTCGCTCCGATGGTTGGCATCGCCCAGGGGACGATAGACGAGTTCACCAACCTGCTCGCCGGCACTTCCGGGTCTGGCAGGACAGCGGAGTCGGAAGGCGTCCAATTGCGACTATCCCAAGCGTCCGCAGAATTGGACGCCGCCCGCGCTCTGATGAGAGCAGATATTCGGGAGACCCTAAAAAAGGCCGGGAACGGTGATGGGTTCAGCACGCTGGAGCGGGCGCGTTTGCGGCGGGACAAGGCGTTCGTCGCCCAGCTCTGTTTGAGTTCGGTCAACCGGCTGTTCGAATTCAGCGGCGGCCACGCCATCTTCGAGTCTGGCTCGCTGCAGCGGTTCCACCGGGATATTCAGGCCGCGGTCCGTCGCGATGGGTACATCATGGAGTTGGGCGGACTGCAATACGGGCGTGTCGTCCTTGGGCTGGAACCCAACGGCAGACTATAGTATTTCTAGCCTGCTCTGCCTCGGCGCTCAATCTCGGCTTGCAGCAGTCGCACGGCAACCGTGGCGTAGGCGATGTATTGATTGGCGGGCAGATCCAACTCGGTGAACCGCTCCACCTGGTCAACGTCGTCAGGCCCGTCGGGCCCCGCGATATTCATGAGGTCCAATTCGGAGATCTCTCCGTCCTGCAAAATCACCACACACCCCAATTCAGGCGTGGGTTGGATGCCGGAGCCGCAAGGCAGTTCCAACTCTATGGCCTGGAGCGTGCTCATGCCGAAGAATCCGGGGAAAGGACGTAGCTGGGATGCCAACTCGGCCACTGTCGCCCGGAGACGGTCTGCGGTCGCGCGGGCGTGATCTTCAGGCGAAGCCTGGGGCGTCAAATTGGAGGCGGATGGTTCTTTGGAGGAGGCCATGGCCAACCAATTCTAAACCTCTGGATAGCCCCAAGCCAATTGACACTGTGAAACAGCCGCGATTAACATGAGCTAGTCGAGATTCCCTCGATAAATCGGGGAGACGCTCGACTTTTTATCGAGGCACACCCTGGCGGCTGGCCGGGTGGTCTCCAGGTGGCACCGTAGCTCAGTGGTTAGAGCGGGCGCTTCATAAGCGCTAGGTCACTGGTTCGAACCCA
>Ga0207963_1000008_pt1 | contig 76022 bp, 75 predicted proteins | sample Knorr_S15_td_NAD_FD_185604 | JGI IMG/M metagenome (GOLD analysis project Ga0207963, IMG submission 185604) | Marine microbial communities from Southern Atlantic Ocean transect - Knorr_S15_td_NADW_ad_2500m_LV_A (SPAdes) (version 2) | ecosystem: Environmental > Aquatic > Marine > Oceanic | place...
GGTCGGCTCATGGGGCCGCTTGTTAGCCAAAGTCAATGACCGCGAGTCTGCCGAATCGATCCTCGAACACAAAACAGTTCTTGGCAGCTACCATCACTCGATTTTCTACATCCAGAAATACGTCGAGAAACAAGGTAGGGATATACGCAGTTTCGTGGTCGGCAACGACTGTATTGCGGCGATCTATCGCAGTTCGTCTCATTGGATCACCAATACAGCGCGAGGTGCCGTCGCAACCAATTGCCCGGTAACCGACGAGATCGCATCGCTTTCGGTCGCTGCGGCATATGCAGTAGGCGGCGGCGTGCTTGCTGTCGACCTCTTTGAATCAACAGAAGGCCTGCTGGTCAATGAAGTCAACTACACTATGGAATTCAGGAATAGCATTGAATCTACGGGAGTTAATATTCCCGGCCGTGTTGTCGAATATGTACTGGAACAACTAAGGTGATTCGCGTATCCATTGTCGGAGGTTCTGGCTACACCGGTGGCGAATTGTTGCGGCTGCTACTGTTTCACTCCGAAAGCACAGTGCAGCAGGTCACCTCAGAACGATCTGCTGGAAAGTTTGTTCATAATGCCCATCCCAATCTGCGCGGCATAACTCGGCTGAAGTTCTGTGCAGTGAATGAACTTGAGTCATGTGATCTGTTGTTTCTCTGTCTGCCGCATGGAGAAATCATGGCCAGCATAGACCGTTTTCAGACACTGGCTCCGCGACTGATTGACCTCAGTGCTGATTTCAGGCTGACCGATGCTGAAAGCTATATGCGATGGTATGGCCGGCCACATTTACGCCCTGACCTACTTGGCACTTTTGCTTATGGCGTGCCGGAATTCAACCGTGAAAACATCATGCAGGCAGATCAGGTCGCCTGCGCCGGTTGCAACGCCACTGCCAGTACGCTGGCTGTACGTCCACTCGTGCGGCGCAATTTGGTTGAGTCTGTTGTCATCGAAGTCAAAGCGGGCTCTAGTGAAGGCGGTAATACAGGGAGCGATGCTTCACACCACCCGGAGCGCAGTGGGGCGGTGCGATCCTACCAACCTACGGGCCACCGACATGTGGGCGAAATGAAACAGGTGCTCGGTGATATCGCAATACATTTTTCTGCAACCTCTATCGAGATGGTGCGCGGTATCCTTGCGACCTGCCATGTCTTTTTGAACGATGATTTGGACGAAAAAGCAGTATGGAAAATATACCGCGAGGACTATTCAGAGGAACCTTTTATACGGATCGTTAAAGAACGCAGTGGCATCCATCGCTATCCAGAACCCAAACTCCTGGCAGGTACCAACTACTGCGATATCGGGTTCGAGCGGGATGCCTCGTCCAACAGACTGGTGGTCATCAGCGCTATCGACAACTTGATGAAGGGCGCCGCTGGACAGGCCATACAGTGTTTCAACCTTATGCATGGATTTGACGAGACCTGTGGCCTCGAATTTCCGGGCCTGCATCCTATCTGACAACCTGCCGATGTGTCGTTTACTGTGGGTGCATGCTGCACAACCTTTCCGGATTTCCGACCACCTGCTGCATTTCGCTGCATTGTCACGCGACAGCTCAGAATATCAGGGACACGGCTGGGGTTGTGCCTGGCTTCAAGACAATCAGTGGCAAATCTACCGGAATATCTCACCCATCTGGCAGGATGACATCTCACAATTCGGCGCCACTACTCTGCTTGTCGCTCATGCCCGAAGCGCTTTTCGAGATGAGGGAATTGCGGTTGAAAATAACATGCCGTTTTTCGACGGTAAGCGGGTATTTGTATTCAACGGTCAACTCCACGGTGTGCGGATCAAGGAGGAAGGTCGCATCGGCGCGGAAAAGATCTTCAACTACGTCAAACGATTTGACCATGGTGATCGACTCAAGGCCCTGACCAGAGGCACTGCGATCATCGAAAAAAGAACCCGCTACGTGCGTGCCATGAATTTGATTATTGCCGATACAACGTCTTCGCACCTCGCCACCTTGTACAATGAAAATCAGGCATACTTTCAGATGTACCGTGGACAGGAAGGAACGGCCGACATTGTCTGCTCCGAACCCTACCCCGGCAGGATCCGGTGGCAACCTATTAGTAACCGCAGCATCTTGACACTTTAAACATGTTGATTATCAAAGTCGGTGGTGGCGCCGATATCAATATTCCAGGCGTCGTGAACGATCTTGCCGCGTTAGATGACCCGTTTGTTGTGATACTTGGAGCCAACGCACTGCGCGACAGTATCGGCGAACGTCTGGCGATGACCAAACAGGAGCTGACTTCACTGTCTGGCTATACCAGTGTTTATTCTGACGAGTCAGCCATAGACCTCATCATGATGACCTATGCTGGCCTTCGCAACCGTCGTTTTGTCGAGCTTTGCCAACGCCAAGGTGTCAACGCGATCGGCCTCAGTGGTCTGGATGGCCGCCTCGTTCAGGGCGAAAGAAATCGCGGTATTCGAGTTCGGGAGGGGGGCAAAACAATCCTTAAGCGGGATTTTTCTGGCAAACCCCGTTCCGCAAATACCACCCTGCTGGAACTGTTGCTGAAACACGAATACCGCCCCGTGATCAGCATACCCATCATCGACGAACAAGGCCATGCCATCAACTCTGAAAACGATGACATCGTAAATGTTCTGCAGAAAGGGCTCAATGCGACCAGAATTCTGCAGTTGATTGAGGCCCCCGGCTTTCTTGATAATCGGAAAGATCCGTCGAGTCTGGTACCCCAGATGAGTCAAGCAGAGTTGGCGCAGCGCGAACAGCAGGTAGAAGGCCGTATGAAACGTAAAATGCTGGCTTTACGCACCCTCTTCACCGCTGGTGCAGCAGAGGTTGTCATCGCAGACGGTCGAGTAGAACATCCCGTTCAGGATGCACTGGCGGGCCGTGGAACAATTATTCGATGAACGGCAGAGATCACGAAGAACGCTACGCTTTACCGGTCTATCCCCGGCGGGGTGTGACCATCGTTCGGGGTGAAGGTGCCTTGTTATGGGATGATCAGGGAAATGAGTATCTGGACTGTACGGCTGGTGTAGGTGTTGCCAACATTGGTCACGCCAATCCAGCCGTAGCGACTGCTCTTGCGCACCAGGCAGAAAGCCTGATCACCTGCCCAGGTATATTTTTCAATAACACGCGCGGGCAGTTGATGAAAAAACTGGTCGAGATTACACCGCCCGGTCTGGAGCGCGTGTTTCTCTGCAACTCTGGCACGGAAAGCATTGAAGCGGCGATCAAGTTTGCACGAAAAACGACCGGGCGCAGCGGGCTGGTAACGGCGATGCGCGGATTTCACGGACGCACGCTGGGCGCACTCAGTGCAACATTTAAATACCGTGACGCGTTTGAACCTTTGCTACCGAACTGCAGCTTTGTTCCCCTTAACAACATCGATAAGTTAGACGCAGCCATCGATGACAATACCGCGGCCATCATTTTGGAACCTGTTCAGGGTGAGGGTGGTGTCCGTCCAGCCAACGCAGATTACCTGGCAGCGGCTCGTCAGTTATGCGATGACCGGGGGGTGCTTCTCATCATTGACGAAGTGCAGACCGGCTTCTGTCGTACTGGTGCTTTCTTTGCCTGCCAGCATCATGACCTTTCGCCGGACATGCTGTGCCTGGCCAAAGGGATTGCTGGTGGCGTCCCCATGGGTGCTGTCGTGTGCTCTGCGCGTGTCGATCCCGGCATAGGTGCTCATGGCTCGACCTTCGGTGGTAACCCCTTGGCCTGCGCCGCAGCACTCGCCGCCATTGAATTCATGCAGACCCAGCAACTGGCAGAACAAGCCAGGGTACGGGGTAATTATTTTGCCAGCCAGTTTGGCGCTCACCTGCCGGAACGGGTCAGAGATGTACGCCAGATCGGCCTGATGATCGGTATTGAACTCAAGGAAAAGGCCACTCCCTATCTGCAGGCCCTGCTGGACCAGGGCATACTGGCGCTGCCAGCCGGACCTACCGTGATCCGGCTGCTGCCGCCGCTGGTCATCACTGAAGCACAGCTCGACACGGTGATCGATAAGCTGCGCTTGGTACTCGCCTAACCCGTTTCGATCATCCCCCGGCTTTCAGATCCGATAATGTTCGGCTGGGTGTGATTGCCTCAGGATCGACAATCAGTTCTATCAGCGCGGGACCTGAAATTTCGAGCCCACGCCGCAGGGCCGGTAGAAATGCCGCGGTTTCCTCAACTCGTTCTGCATGAGCACCGTAGGCCTGGGCCAGCGCACAAAAATCAGGGTTAACAAGTTTCGTACCGATGACTCGGCCGGAGAACTGCCGTTCCTGATGCATCCGAATCGTACCGAACATCCCGTTGGTAACAACGACAATCACCACAGAAAGCCGGTACTGTACAGCGGTTGCAAGCTCCCCTGAAAACGAAACCCGGCCACGACACGAAGATTCCAGTCTTTTGAGAACTGCTGAATTTTCTCTCTCGCGTCCGGCTGCCAACCCCGTCCGCCAATGATCATGATCGGCTTTCGGGCAGCTTTAAGCCTTTATTCGAACTCCGCAACAGCTGCCGCGGCCGGCGCCGATTCCACACGCCGAAACGATGCGACAGGCTGATCAGCCGTTGTATCCCGCAGCATGTCTTCCGGTAAGGCGATCACAACCGGTCCGGCACGACCGTTAACAGTTGCATGAAAAGCACGGCTAACTACTTCTGGAATCCGATCCATATCTTCAATCTGTTCTACCGCTTGGCGGCATGTCCAAACATCGCTTTGTAATCTACTTCTTGAAATGCTTCACGCCCAATTGTGCCACGCTCAATCTGACCAACGAACATCACCAGAGGTGTCGAGTCCTAAGAAGCGATGTGGATACCTACTGCCGCGTTACTCGCCCCAGGCCCACGGCTGACAAAACACACCCGGGGCGGTGGGTGAGTTTGCCGTAGGCATCTGCCATCATCGCCGCACCACCTTCTTGTCTACAGATGATGGTGCGAATCGACTCCACACTATGCAAACCATCGAGTGCCGATAGAAAACTTTCTCCTGGCACACAGAAAACATGATCTGTACCTTGTTGCTGTAGGGACTCAATCAATAATTAACCGCCAGTTTTGTTTATTTCCATGCCGCTATCTCCCGGCACGATAAACAAAAAACTAGAAAATATCCGTCAAGCAAGACAATGGTTACACTCAGTTTGTCCGGGCCAATGGCGCTTCTGCGTATGTGTTTCACTTTTGTGTGCTCAGGGTCGTGTTGAGACTTTTAGCCACAAAGTCTTAAACCCCATCTGCTCGAGTTTGCGATTCGCTTTTTCCAACTGTCCCATGGTCCTGAACGGACCGACCTGCACGCGAAAAATCTGTCCTTGACCTTGAATATTGACCCTCTGTATCGCTGGTTCAAAGCGGGTGATTGCCAGTCGGGCCTTCATTTTCTCCGCGATTGACTGTTTGCTGTAAGACCCCACCTGGAGCATGTAATATCCATCGGTATCCTGGATCTTGACTGATTTCTTGACAGGCTCTTTGCTGGTTTGTGTTCGCGGCGCGGTCTCTTCGACAGACACAACTCGTTCGACATCTGGCAGCACCGTGTAAAATTCAAAGCTAGCGCGAACAGGATCGGTTGACGGGGCTATCTTGCTGGCCGTATTGGCAACCTCACCCTCCTGCGACTCTGTAAACAATTGTTTCAGTCCAGCACCTATTCGGTCCGGATCGCCACTTTTCATGCCGTTGTACATAATGGTCCCCGCCCAACCACCCACCAGGCCCACAGCCAGTGTAAACATCAGCGACACTATTTGTCCTGGCCGTAATCTTACGTTCCTTCGGCGCCAGGGGAACATCTGTTCACATACTTGTCGGTGCCGATACACCGAGTAGACCGAGCGCGTTAGCCAATACGACTCGGGTGGCGTCTATCAGCGATAATCTGGCGTTTCGCAGAGGTGCATCAGCAGCTATAAAAGGATGTGCGTTGTAATAGGTGTGGAATTCGTTGGCGAGATCGCGAACGTAATACGCAACGAGGTGAGGTTCGTAGCTGCGTGCAGCAGTTTCGACAACTTCTGGATAGCGTGACAGTTCACGCAACAATCCCAGTTCGCGTTCTTCCGTCAACAAACCAAAGTCAGGATCATCAAGGTCTACAGCTATGTCTTTTTCGAGCAGCTGCTTGAAAACGCTGCAGATCCGCGCATGGGCGTACTGTACATAGTACACCGGGTTATCGCTGGACTGGGACTTTGCCAGATCCAGGTCGAAGTCCATATGCTGTTCAGGTTTACGCAGGGCATAAAAAAAGCGGGCCGCATCGATACCGACTTCCTGGCGTAATTCACGCAGCGTTACAAACTGCCCACTGCGCGTTGACATAGAGACCTTTTTACCGCTGCGGTACAGTACGGCGAACTGCACCGTTAATACTGTGAGCGCATCCGGCTCTTGGCCTAATCCTGCGATCGAAGCCTTGACCCGCTCGATATAACCATGATGATCCGCGCCCCAAATGTTGATGGCATGATCAAAACCACGTTCAAACTTGTCCAGGTGATAGGCAATGTCAGTTGCAAAATAAGTGTGGTTTCCGTTGGCCCGGATTACAACGCGATCTTTTTCGTCGCCGTAGTCAGTTGTGCGCAACCACAATGCACCATCTTTTTCATACATCAGACCGTTTTCGGTCAACTTCTCCACGACCCGTGCAACTGCATTTCCTGTGACCAGAGTGTTTTCCGAGAACCAGTGATCAAAAGTTACTCCAAACTGTGAGAGGTCTTCACGAATGTCATCGACCAGTGTATCTCTGGCCAAATCGTGTATCCGAGTAAAGCATTCCTTACCGAGTAAGGTTTTTGCGCGCGAAATCAGTGTATCGAGCAATTGATCACCGTCTGTGGGCAAAGAACCGATGATGGCGTCTAACGGCTGTCTCAAATCCTCCCCCAGATCGCGATGCAGGCTCGCTGCAATATCGAAAACGTAATCTCCCTGGTAAGCGTTAGCAGGAAATTCGAATTCTTCGCCACACAGTTCCAGGTAACGTAAGAACACACTGACCGCCAGGATATCCATCTGACGCCCGGCATCATTGATGTAGTACTCACTCGCGGCATCGTACCCGGATGCTCTGAGTACCCGAACCAGCGCATCGCCATAGGCGGCACCCCGACCATGTCCCACGTGAAGTGGGCCAGTCGGATTGGAGGACACGAACTCCACCAGAATTCGTTTTTGCTCTCCGGCGTCGCAACAACCGTAGTTATCCCCGGCTTTTCGGATCACAGGGATCAGTTTATAGAACGCATCATGGGTCAGAAAGATATTGATGAAACCCGGTCCAGCCACCTCGGTCCTGTCGATCAATGTGTTCTCCGGCAAGCGGGAGCGCAGCAAACTGGCCAGATCGCGTGGTTTCATTCGGGCGGATTTGGCCAATGTCATCGCAATGTTGCAGGCAAAATCGCCGTGATCTCGCTGCCGCGTTCGTTCGATGTGAACATCGGCTGGCACGTCTACACAGATTACGCCTTCCTCGATCAGAGCTGAAACGGAAATTTTCAGCAGATCGCTGAGTTGCTGGCGCATTATGGTTTTAGGATCTTGGGCGGTAATGTTGATCGACAGTGTTCAGGTCACACATCGCGAGATGTGCCGGAACTCTGTGTACAGGGATTCTAACCCCAGAACGCCAGCGACTTAAACGCTGCGTCCTGTAGTACCCTTACCCATGCTTAACTGTGCTCATGCACGAATCAGGTCGCCGTCGGGAATTCGCCAACCATGAACCACTTACAACTTAGTTCACTCAATCTGTTCTCAAGTCAGACCACCGACCGCGCGCCGGAGCAGCGCAATACCGAAACAACATTGGCCTGTCTGATCAACAGCGAATCCAGTCGTTTCTTACCGGTCTCGGGCGGGAATGTGTTTGTCCGGCGGGAAGCGTCTGGCTACCGGGCAGCTTTACTGTCGTTGCGCGAATTCGAAAAAACCTTCGGCGTGCTTGATGAATATGTTTACCTGGGGCGCGAATTTGATCGGCATTATTTTGCAGCCATAGTCGAAGAAAACTCCTCTGAGTATGGAGAATTCGCCGACCTCCGGACTTTTGCCGCATTACTGGACGAGCGTCATGCTGCACTTTTGAGTTATGCCCGAGCCATCGTCAATTGGCGACGGACTCAGGCTTTTTGCGGTTCGTGTGGTGCCCGAACGGTAGCCCGTTTCGGTGGGCATATGCTCCAATGCACTGCACCGCAGTGTACCCGTCAACACTATCCGCGGACCGATCCGGCGATTATCGTGCTTGTTGAGCTCGGTGATGAAGCACTTTTCGGTCGCAAAAGCGAATGGCCAGAGAACCGCTATTCCACCATCGCTGGATTTGTGGAACCAGGTGAAAGTGCAGAACAGGCAGTCATCAGGGAGGTCGCTGAAGAAACGGGAATACAGGTTGAAAGCGCACATTATCATTCATCGCAACCGTGGCCATTCCCAGGTACGCTGATGCTCGGATACCAGGCGCAGGCTGCTAGTCGTTCGATTTCCTTAAATGATAAAGAACTTGAAGACGCACGCTGGCTGAGTCGCAAACAAATCAGCGAAGGATTGGCAACGGGGCAATTTCAGCTGCCGACGGACATTTCCATTTCGTTTCGGCTGATTGAAGATTGGTACAACAAAAAAGACGGGGCATCACTGAGAACATTACGAGATCACCATCAGTAAAGATAGGTAATTAATGTTTGCGTTCAGGGGCAACACCGTTACAATGGGCGCTAGGGAAGCACCGTGTGTTTGCTTTCTGATCTTGAAGTAACCCTGTTTGGAGGAGTTATGTCGGAACGACATGTAGGTACAGTGAAGTGGTTTAACGAGCGCAAGGGCTATGGTTTCATAGCGCAGGAAAACGGAGACGATGTTTTCGTTCACTACCGCGAGATCCGGGGTGAAGGTTTCAAGACGTTGACCGAAGGTCAGCGCGTTGAATTCAGCCTTACCACCCGGGATAAGGGCCCAGCCGCTGAAGACGTAGCACCAGCGGACTGACCAGTTGTCAGCCGACCATTCCGGTCGGCCGGCTGTTCCCCGTCGCGATCTGGTTTCTTATTGCCGTGCGCAAGCACGGTAACGGTTGCTCTCGTCCGCGTGAAAAGGGTTGACCGTGGAAGCTTCTGCCGCGCTTGTTCCTGATCAGTGGACTGGTCTTGGTAATTGCTGTCTGTGTGACGGTCACCCTGGCTTTGACCGAGTCCGATGACGACATTCAGATCCTCTCGTTTTCAGCCCCGTTGATGGCGATAATCTCTGCGTAACCTTTGGCAATCCTAGCTGTTGTAGTAGCGCAGGTCAGGTTAATCAAAATCTCTTGACGATAGCGGCCGGAGTGTCGTCAATCTTGCACTGAGTACATCACTGTACCTGTTGGTCATTATATTTTTGATGTTCGTACTCGTCGGCTTCATCTTAACTATGGCACTGATGGTTACTCACATCACTTTTATCCTGCTGAGCAGTGCGCGGGTTTATCGAAAGTTGCCAATGCAGTATCTATTGTGATTTAACTTTTTCAATTGAGTGTTTTCAGTACCTGACGCACAGTTTCTAGCGTCCGATCAATCTCTAAATCCCCATGAGCTGATGAGATAAAACCGGCTTCAAACGCCGAAGGTGCCAGGTAGATGCCCGCTTCAAGCATGCCATGAAAGAAGCGACCAAATCGATCGGTGTCGCACGCCATGACATCAGCGAAACTGCTCACTGTATCTGCTTCGGTAAAGAACAACCCAAACATAGCGCCCACATGGTTGGTGGCCAATGGGATGTCCGTGTCTGATGCGGCGCTGTGCAGACCTTCAATGAGTTTGTCGAGTCGCCCCGCGAGGCGTTCATAAAACCCTGCTTCAAGCACCTGTTGCAGAGTGGCTATCCCCGCAGCCATTGCCAACGGGTTCCCGGAAAGAGTTCCAGCCTGGTATACCGCTCCCTGAGGTGCCAAGTGGGCCATGATTTCGGCGCGCCCACCGAAAGCCCCAACCGGTAATCCACCCCCAACCACCTTGCCCAGTGTGGTCAGGTCGGGAATGACGTTGTACAGCGCCTGGGCGCCTGCGGCGGCGACCCTGAATCCTGTCATAACCTCGTCAAATATGAGTACAGTGTCGTATTGATCACACAATGCTCTGAGGCCTCCAAGAAACCCAGATTTAGGTGGTACGCAATTCATATTCCCGGCAACAGGCTCAACAATCACCGCGGCCAACTGTTCCCCCACCTCGTCGAACACCGTTGTTACCTGTTCCAGGTTATTAAATTCCAGGGTCAGCGTATGCTCAGCCATCGCTGCAGGCACACCCGGCGAGGTTGGCACACCAAGTGTAAGGGCGCCTGACCCGGCTTTGACCAGCAGTCCGTCAGCGTGCCCGTGGTAGCAACCTTCAAACTTGATTATTTTGTCCCGGCCGGTAAAGCCACGGGCCAATCGGATAGCGCTCATTGTGGCTTCTGTACCTGAATTGACCATTCGCACCTGCTCGACGGATGCCACAGACGAGCAAATCAGTTCCGCCAACTCAGTCTCCATAGTGGTCGGTGCACCAAAACTCAAGCCTTGCCCCGCTGCCTCCCGTACGGCAGCCACCACCGTTGGGTCGGCATGACCCAAAATCATCGGTCCCCAGGAACACACATAATCGATGTATTCTTTCCCATCCGTATCATAAATATAGGCGCCGTGTGCGTGATCGATAAATACGGGTGTGCCCCCCACGGCTTTGTAAGCGCGAACAGGTGAATTCACACCACCCGGTATGACTTTCTTCGCGGCGTTAAACAACCGCTGATTGGTGTCTTTCATTCTGATGCTCCGGTGTTGAAGACTCTGCTTGTGTCAGAAACAATTGCGCCTGATCTGAGTGCGCCGAAAAAAAGCTTTCGGTTAGAATGCTCTACTTTGGCTTATAAGGTAAGAAACCCCTATGGAGTATAAGACGTGGATGTGTGTCATCTGCGGTTTCATTTACGATGAGGCTGAGGGTCTGCCGGAAGACGGCATCGATGCAGGTACGCGCTGGGAAGATATCCCCGATTCGTGGCAGTGCCCCGATTGTGATGCAACCAAGATCGACTTCGAAATGATCGAGATCTGACGATCGAATATCTGAGTGTCTATACAAAACTCTGCCCATAAGTATCTAGTTCATCGGCTGACAACACAAACACCACCGATTCGCCATTCGCTGACATAAGCCAGGTAAACGGTACCCTAGCCCAGGCATTTTCGACAGCCAGCGCCGCGCTACCGGCTTCTACCACCAGTAATCCCCGCTGAGTAAGGTGTGCCCGCGATTCTGCCAAAACCTGCCGAATTATCGTAAGCCCATCTACACCGCCACTGAATGCTATTTCTGGCTCGTGGCTATATTCAAGCGGCAGTTCATCGATCAGTTGGTCTGTAACATATGGGGGATTACAAAGAATCAAGTCGTACCGACGACCAGGCAACGCTGTAAACAGATCGGATTGGATCAGCCGGATTCGATCACTCACCGCGTGGCGACGAGCATTTATAGCCGCCACAGCCAATGCGTCCGTGGAAATGTCCACAGCATCAAATCTGGCCCGGTTCAGAACCAGGGCAAGTGCAACAGCGATACAACCACCCCCAGTGCACAAGTCGAGCACATTTTGCACACCGCTTGGATCAAGCCAGGGTTCAAAACATTCCGGTATCCACTCGCCAATGTGAGAACGCGGGACTATCGCGCGTTCATCGATGTAGAACTCGGTCTCCGCGAACCAGGCACTGTTGAGAATATAGGCCAATGGTTGTCGGCTGCGGGTCCTTTCCAAGACCAGTTTTTCAGTTTCAGCCAGCTGCTGTACTGACAATTCCTGTGTCCAGTCTCCATCGAATGTGCCGACATCAATGCCTGATGCTGCCATCACCAGCCAGGCGGCTTCATCACGCGCGTTGTCTGTACCATGCCCAAAATAAAGCTTCGCGCGCTGGAGCTGCTGTTCCACTTCGGCCACACAATCTGCCAGTTTCATTTGCCCACTGCCCCGGTCAGCCTAAAGCTCAACTGGCCAACTGATTGCGCAGTTCCTGAACTATTTCCTGGCTTGTCAGCCCCTGCAACAGTTTCTGGACCTTGCCATCCCGCCCAATCAGATAGGTTGTGGCTGTATGATCCACGGTGTAACCCGCAGCTGAACCCCCGGCTTCAACTTTCCGGTAACCCACAAAATAGAGTTTTGCCACTTCTGAGACCTGTTCCCCGGTGCCGGTTAGGCCAACAATCTTGTCGTGGAAAAATGCTGCGTAAGCGCTGGCCTTTTCCGGTGTATCCCGATTGGTGTCCACGCTGACAAAAATCCCTACCACCTGTTCAATCTCTGAGCTCGAAAGATCGTTGAAGGCAACCCGCATTTTTGCGAGTTCAGTCGGGCAAACATCTGGACAGAATGTATAGCCGAAAAACAACAAGACCACCTTCCCTTTGAAATCGGCCAGTGAGACCTCACCGTCCTTTGAGACCAACGTAAAGTTGCCACCGACCGTGGCGTAAGGGTTTGTGACTTCACGGTCCTGATATTGGGTCCACAGTCCGGCAGCCAACCCAACCAGAACGGCAATCATCAGTGACACCAGCAGTCGCGGTTTTCGCACCAGCACTCTGAGGTTCATGTGCGATACGTGAGTCGGCGCCAATCGGCGCCACAGTAGTTCCTACGATAACGCTCTGAAATCACACACACGCATCCTGTATCTGGCTGGGTAATACGGATCGAGCCTGGCTGCTTGGACATAGTCGCACCGGCTCTTGACCGCAACGTTCGAGCATGAAGGGATGGTTGATTACCAGTCGATAGCGTTTGCGCGCCATCGAGACCCAGCCCCGGACTGCTATCCTTGCCCGGTCCAGGCTGCAGGGTTTGTAGTCAAAGTGCCGGTTCCACTGCTGCCGTGGTACCAGCACAACAAATTTTTTGGCAAGAGCGAACACAAACCACTTTTCGGTGAGCTCCACGCGCTGGACTCGACCGTAGACAAATGTATACCCAGCTTTGGGTCTGATCATCTCAACCGAACTGGCACGGTAGTAGTCTATTGTCCACATTCCCTGGTTGTTCGCCCGGGCTGTTGTCTCAGCTGAGACATATTCATCCAAATGGCGCAAGTTGGGCGATATAGCAACTGCACTGGCGAGCCCTTTGAGGAGCAATTGTCGCTGAAGACTCTGGCCGGCACTGTTGTAAATATAGGCCAGGGTACGGCCATAGCGATCAAGCGGATCTTCAGCTTCTTCAAGTCCGACCAATTGGCCACCAATCAGATCTCGTAATGTGCTCGATGCTTTTTTCGCAAGCGGCTCGGAAAGTCGTCCACCACGCCCCAGTTCCGGCGTGTTGATTCCGGCGAGACGTACTCTTTCTCCACTTTGGAGAACGATAGTATCCCCGTCAATTACATCACGAACAGCTTCATACCTGAGGTTCGCACCGACTTCAGTGCAGGTTGTGAACAGGACAAAAAATATTGAAAGAGCAGTTGTTGCTCTTGGTGTTTTCTGTGGAGAACCGCCGACCACCCTTGGTCTGGGGTTGTGGTGCTGGACAAAATACCTTGAATGGTCAGTCTTTGCGACCGTACTTTTGCTGAAACTTGCCCACCCGGCCAGCTGTGTCAATTATTTTCTGTTGACCTGTATAAAATGGATGACACGCGGAACAGATTTCAACGTGCAGATCCCGCCCCATGGTTGAGCGGGTTTCGAATGAGTTGCCACACTGGCAACTGACTTTAATCGCCTCGTAGGCGGGGTGAATATCGGCCTTCATGTCACGGGTCTCTAGTGCTTACTGCCTCTGTTTCAGCTGGTCGGGGACGCGCGATGATATGCTAATCGTCCGCCACCGGCAAGCCGGTTTATCGATTCATGGATTTAAAGAATTCCGCGTTGTTCTTGGTTGCACGCAATTTATCCAGTAGAAATTCCACAGCCTCCAGGTCATCCATGGGGTGGAGTAGCTTCAGCAGCAACCAGATCTTCTGCAATTCTGTGGGGTCGGTCAGCAGCTCTTCCCGCCGCGTACCGGATCGGCTGATAATGATGGCTGGATACACGCGTTTGTCAGCGATCCGTCGGTCAAGATGTATCTCCATATTACCGGTACCCTTGAATTCCTCGTAAATCACATCGTCCATTTTGGACCCGGTATCTATCAGTGCAGTCGCGATGATCGTGAGGCTACCGCCCTCTTCGACATTGCGCGCCGCTCCAAAAAAGCGCTTGGGTTTCTGTAATGCATTGGCATCAATGCCCCCGGTAAGCACTTTGCCCGATGCCGGTTGCACCGTGTTATAGGCGCGAGCTAGCCTGGTGATTGAATCAAGAAGGATCACGACATCCTTTTTGTGTTCCACCAGTCTCTTTGCTTTTTCGATGACCATTTCAGCGACTTGCACATGGCGGGATGCGGGTTCATCGAAGGTCGAAGAAACAACTTCTCCTCTAACGGTACGTTCCATCTCCGTTACTTCTTCAGGACGTTCATCAATCAGTAACACCATCAGCACACAGTCCGGCTCCGACGCTGTGATGGCGTGCGCAATCTGTTGCAAGATGACGGTCTTGCCCGTCTTGGGTGCTGAAACTAACAACCCTCGCTGCCCTTTGCCGATGGGTGATACCAGGTCAATGACGCGAGCCGTGAGGTCCTCTGACGAACCGTTTTCCTGTTCCAGACGCATTCGCTCATCCGGATGTAGGGGTGTCAGGTTCTCAAATAGGATTTTGTTCTTTGCATCTTCGGGTGGCTGAAAATTAATGGTCTCAACCTTGAGTAGTGCGAAGTAACGCTCTGAGTCTTTTGGCGGTCTGATCAACCCGGAGACTGTGTCGCCGGTACGCAGAGCGAAGCGCCGGATCTGACTTGGTGAAACATAGATATCATCCGGTCCCGCCAGGTACGAACTGCTGGCAGAACGCAGAAATCCAAACCCGTCCTGCAGTATCTCAACCACTCCTTCACCCTTAATTTTTTCACCGCGCTTGGCTTGAGATTTCAGGATCGCAAAAATCTGATCCTGCTTACGCAGGCGACTCACATGCTCCAGTTTGAGAGACCGGGCAACTTCAGCCAATTCGGTCGGTGTTTTCTCTTTCAGTTCAGTCAGGCTTAAAGACATAAGTTGATCTCAAGGTGTGCCGGATTGGCATAAGTTCTGTCTATACCGTCCCAGCTGGACGGACTCCGGCTCAGCATTAGCCGGCGGTATCGAGGAAATTCAGTTGGAAGGTGGTGTTGGGGTAAGCAGGGTTAGCGTCGGGCCTGTTGGGTTCAATGTACCACCTTCAACGTCCGTAAGTCCACTTAAACTGAACACTGTACTGGCAGTGGCGTTCGCTGGATCTAGAGGTTTTCATCGATAAATGCGATTAACTGGGATTTAGATACGGCACCGACTTTGGTCCCTTCGACGGCGCCGTTTTTAAATAGCATCAGTGTTGGTATACCACGGATCCCGTACTTGGGTGGTGTTGATGGATTATCGTCTACGTTTATTTTAGCAACAATCATCTTTTCTTGGTATTCGTCTGCAATTTCTTCGAGAACCGGTGCAATGGACTTGCATGGCCCACACCATTCGGCCCAGTAGTCAACTAAGACAGGTTTATCAGAAGACAACACATCTTGTTCAAAAGAATCATCGCTCACGTGTACGATTGTGTCTGACATATAGGTAAAGCCTCTACTTTGTTAAAGATATTAAAAGGAAACAAACCGTACCAGGTAAAGCGATTCTGGGCGCTGTGTTATACTTCAGCCTATCATCTCTTCTTGGTACCCATTCGGGAAAACATACGGCAACCACTCGCTGGCTCCAGATGTCATTCCGAAAAACACTTTTTACCAGAACTCCACCCCGATAATCAAGACGCAATTTGTCGCGATGCAGACTCGCACCGCAATATCCGATCTATACAGCTGTTGCACCGCAACGTGTACAAATCTCGGATCGGGCTCTGCGCCAGCCAATTCAACGACACCATAACAAGAAATCAAATCAGTTAGCCGGTGATTCTGGCCGACTGCCCACACAGCCCCGACAGGCTCTCAATTCAGCAATATGGACGAAACTACCTATCTGACAGACAAGAAATTCGAGGAGTTTGACCTTCCGACAGCACTGGCCCAAGGCCTCAAGGATGCCGGTTTTAGCTACTGTAGCCGAATTCAGGCCGAGACATTACCACTACTGCTCGAAGGACACGATGTAGCCGGACAAGCTCAAACAGGCACGGGTAAGACGGCTGCTTTTCTGCTCGCGACCTACAACCGACTGCTGACAATTCCGCCTTCGACAGACCAGCGGCCCACCAGCGTGCGCGCTGTTATCCTCGCACCAACCCGTGAACTGGCGATACAGATTTACCGCGACGCCGAAACGCTGGGTAAGCACACCGATTTAAGACTCGGTCTGGTCTATGGCGGAACGGGATATCACAAACAGCGTGAGGATCTCAGTGAGGGTGTGGATATTCTTGTTGGCACGCCTGGCCGACTTATCGACTATTTCAAGCAGGGTATCTTCGACCTCAAAGGCGTGCAGGCGGTCGTGCTGGATGAAGCTGACCGGATGTTTGATCTCGGCTTCATTCGTGATATTCGTTTCGTGCTCAGACGGATGCCAGCACCAACCAATCGCCTGAATATGCTGTTTTCCGCGACGCTCTCCCTTCGGGTAAGCGAGCTTGCCTATGAGCATATGAACAACCCCACGGAAGTGAAAATCGAATCCAGTACACCAGTTGCCCCTCGACTTCTTGAAGACGTGTACTACCCGGCAAATAGTGAAAAACTGACCTTGCTACTGGGTCTTCTGAAACAGACACCTGGCGATCGGATACTGATCTTCGCCAACATGCGAGTGACCTGCGACCGTTTAGGACGAAGCCTAAAGCGCGAAGGCTATTCCGCCGGTGTACTTTCCGGCGATGTCCCTCAGAATAAACGGGAAAAACTGCTCAAGGATTTTACTGAAGGGCGGCAGCAGATCCTGGTTGCTACCGATGTAGCCGCACGAGGCCTGCATATTCCCAGCGTGAGTCATGTATTTAATTATGATTTGCCCCAGGATCCGGAAGATTATGTCCATCGTACGGGTCGTACGGCCCGAGCCGGCGCTAGCGGTCATGCGATCTCATTTGCCTGTGAAGACCACGCGTTCTCGTTGATGGACATTGAATCCTTTATTGGCCACCCGCTAACCAAGCGGGAGATTTCAGACACCATCATGCGCGCGCCTCGTGATGCTGCAACACAACACAAAGGACAAAGGTCAGAAGCCAAACGACCGCCGAAACAAGATAAAGAAAACGCCTCTGTAGTCCAAACGTCCGATCCTCCAAAACGAACCGTTGCCGCGAACCCAACGGTGCACAAAAAACCGGGGGACACTGACAACACAGATCAACGTGTGCTATCGCCTCGTAATCAATCGGCCGAACGAATCGCACCCGCGGTCGCAAAACAACACACTCCGCCCGAAAAAACGCGGCGAACAGACTTTGAAAGCCCCGCTGTTGGCTGAGTTAGCAACCGCTTGTTGTGAGCGGACAGGGTCAGTTCGCCGTCTAGAATCTACCTGACCAGTTTCTGCGGGGTTTGGAAATCTTGAAAAGAGAGATTGCGATCTAGGGCAGGCGATAAACGATGACGGTGTCACCACTTGGCTGTGAGAAGATTTCCACAAGCGTTGCACCGAGTGTCTCCAGTTGTTCTCCAGCCTGTGTATGATCCTGCCGCCGGTGAAACCGCAGTGCAATAAACTCGGATTGCGGCCAGCGCCCCTTGGCCAAATCCCGCAGGATCAGTCGATGATCACTGCTGATGAAGTCGCGGTCCAGGTAACGGTTACTGTAGAACGCAATACGCCGGTCATTGGTCACCAGGGAGCCGGTTTCAACCGCATGTTGGGCAAGCCAAACGCCTGATGCTTTTACTGACTCGGCTCGGGTCGCGTTGTCGAGCCCACTGATCGACTCGCCCACACCCCACAACAGCAGCAGAATGATTGCAGAGCGTCTCGCGATCGAAAGTTCGCGCCAGTGCAGAGAAAAAAAGAGTTTTTCAAGTACAAAAGGCGCTATCAACAGCACGGTCATGCCCAGCGCCAGCGGGTACCGCGGTGCCAGGAAAAGCATAATCGATGCAAAAATTGCAAGAATGACCAGATGCATGCCAATCACGCTCAGCCACAGGCGATCCAGGCCTGAATCGCGGAATGAATACCTGCCGACTGCCCCGAAAACCACCAATATTCCCCAGGGTACGGTCAGTTGTGAGAGTGTCGCTGACGCCACAATCATAAAGATAGCAAAACCAAAAAGCACATAAACGTATTTTGAAGAGTACTGTCCAAGAAACTCGCTGCGCAGGATGGTGAGCTTATGACCAATACCACTGGCCACTTGATGCCACGCTGTTGTCAGGACCTGTAATGGCTGATCTAAAACCGACAGGTGGTTCACCGAGACGTTCGGCATAAGGAGCCACCAGGCAAGCACCACCACCAAGGCGGCAGCTGCGACCACTGTTACCATCAGAACAGGCCAGCGTAGACCTAACGGCCTAGGCTTGAAAATGCTAAATAGAATCGGCGTGCAGAACAGAAAAACGAGCCCTTCAATGCGAAATAAACTGGCCACTAAAAGAGACAAAATGATCCCCAGTCTGTGGTAGAAGTCACCAAACATTCGGTAGCGCCCCAGGAAATAAAGCGCAACTAGAAAACTCACCAGGTATCCGGCATCACGAATGATGAATGCCCGGTATTCGTTGAATGCCGGGTGAATCAAGGCTACAAAAGCGGCCAGAACGGTCAGTCTTTTTGAGTCGCCGCCGAACACCCGTACCGTCAGAACAAACAGCACCACCGCCCCGGTGAAAAACAGCGTGTTCAGAATATGTCCGGACACTAGGTAGCTGACGCCTGCTATTTTGCTGACCAGTAACATCAATAAGGGATAGAAAGGCCACTTGTAGGCCGCTATGGCACCGGCCCAATCAGCATCGGCCAGGCGCTCTGCCGTGCGAATATATTCAATCCCATCATTGTTGATCACATGATCGATGTGAATACACCACAACGACAACAGTACGCTGACTACACTGCAGACCACCAGAACTGCTGCAACAAAACGGCTTTCAGCAGGTTGCTCAGACATCAGGTCCATGACGGTGTGATATAAATACTTAGCGGGAAAAATAGTGGCTGGCCTGATCGGTGATTCGGTCAATCAGGAAGAATACTTTCGTTCTGGTATAACTGGCTGAGCGTTTCATGTCGACGAACCACGTGGAATTTGTTGCCCTCCACGATTACCTCTGCAGATCGAGGTCTGGCATTGTAGTTGGAGCTCATTGCCGACCCGTAAGCACCGACCGACTGAACCACGAGCAGGTCTCCCTGACTTATCGACAGTCGCTGACCCCGGGAGAGAAAATCCGCCGTCTCACATATGGGGCCGACAACATCATATGTCGCAGGTTCCACGTCCGCCGGCGACACTTCGATCACCCTATGGTGCGCACCGTAGAGCGCCGGCCGCAATAAATCATTCATCGCAGCATCCACGACCGCGAACTGGTGGCTTTCGGCAGATTTGAGATATTCGACCCGTGTCAACAGTACCCCGGCATTACCCACGATGGCCCGGCCAGGTTCAATGAAAAGCGGCAAATTACACTGTCGGGCTGACAGTGTATTGAGCAAGGCCTCGACATAAGCGTCCGGCTCAGGTGGCGTCTCGTCTCCATAACGAATACCCAGGCCGCCACCAATATCTAGGTGTTTCAATTGCAGCCCCTCTTGCCGCAAACTGAAAACCAGATCCAGTACGCGGTCCAACGCGGCGGTAAACGGTGACAATTCGGTAAGTTGTGAACCAATATGGCAAGCCAGCCCGATGATCTTCACATGGCTTGCATCGTGGGCCTGCCTGACCAGATCAGGTACCTGGTCTGTGGGAACACCGAACTTGGTTTCCCGCAGACCGGTCGCGATGTAGGGATGGGTGTGCGGATCGACATCCGGGTTAATCCGCAGTGCGATGTCTGCGACGACCCCCAGGGTACCGGCGATACGATCGACCCGATCAAGTTCTGCAGCTGATTCGACGTTTATACAGTGTATCCCAGTCTCTAGCGCGCTGGTGATTTCCGACTCGCGCTTACCGACACCGGAAAAAACCACATCGTCAGGTCGCCCGCCTGCCTTGAGCACGCGCTCGAGCTCCCCGCCAGAAACGATATCAAATCCGGAACCCATCTGGCACAGTAAGTTGAGGATGGCCAGATTCCCGTTGGCCTTTACAGCATAGTGAATTCTATGCGGGTAATCGCCAAAAGCATCGTCAAATAGTCGCCACTGCTGTTCGAGAATCGCTCTGGAGTAGACATAACACGGTGTTCCAACTGCCGAAGCGATACGGGCTAATGGCACGCCTTCGGCAAAATACTGCCCTTCACGGTAATGGAAATGATCCATTGCGGATCAGCCGCCTTCAGAATTCTGCTTTTTGTTCTGCTCGGACTGCTCGGCGGGCAAATAAAGTGGCCCCGTCTGACCACAGGCCGAAAGTGACACCACGGCTAGCGCCAGTGTGAACGCGATCAGGGCCGGGATGGCCGACTTGAGTGTCTTAATCCGAATCATCGTTGTATTAGGAGTACCCAGGTCGTAATTTACCGTTGTGCGAGTCGTGTGCGTGCTTCGGCAACAGCAGACCTCACGCTGTTCGGTGCGGTTCCACCGGGATGATCGCGCGCCGCGACGGAGCCTTCCAGTGTTAACACCTCAAATACATCAGCGTCGATCTTGTCAGAAAACTTCCGCAAAGTATCCAGTGATAGCTCGGCCAGACCCAGCCCGCTCGCGTCTGCAGCTGCAACTGAACGTCCCACTGCATCGTGGGCATCACGAAAAGGCACCCCTCTCCTGACCAGATAATCTGCCAGATCTGTTGCTGTTGTGTGTCCTTTGGCGGCAGCGTCGTACATTTTCTCCTTATCAAATACCATCTGCCCCACCATCTTAGTCAGAACATCGAGAGAGCCTAGAGCGGTATCGACACTATCGAACAGGGGCTCTTTATCTTCCTGATTATCGCGGTTATAGGCCAGTGGCTGGCCTTTCATCAGAACCAGAAGTGCAACCAAGTGGCCGACCATCCGGCCGGTTTTCCCGCGTAGCAGTTCCGCCACGTCCGGATTCTTTTTTTGTGGCATGATGCTTGAGCCTGTACAAAACGCATCGCCGAGATCGACGAAACCGAAGCGCTCAGATGACCACAGCACCAGGTCTTCTGCAATACGAGAAAAGTGCGTGGCCATTATCGCTAGTGCGGCCGTGACTTCAATCACGAAATCCCGATCAGAAACAGCATCTAACGAATTGCGCATAACTGCGGTAAACCCCAGTTCATCTGCTGTCATCTGTTGATCGATAGCAAAACTCGTCCCAGCCAACGCAGCTGCGCCCAAGGGAAGAACATTTGTTTGCTCTCGACAATTTCTCAGCCGCTGCCAATCTCTTTCCAGCATTTCTACCCATGCCAGTAGATGATGACCGCAGGTCACTGGCTGAGCCGGCTGCAGGTGAGTAAAACCCGGCATGATCGTGTCAGCATGTGTAGCTGCGATCTCAACCAACGTCAGCTGAAGTGCGGTGATTCGAGCCCGCAGTTCGTCGATGGCATCGCGTACGAAAAGGCGCATGTCTGTTGCGACCTGATCATTTCGCGAGCGTGCAGTATGCAGTTTTTTACCGGCATCCCCGATTAACTCAGTCAGTCGTGATTCGATGTTCATGTGAACATCCTCCAGACTGGTTAACCAAGGAAAGCGCAGTTCCTCTATTTCCTTACCGATCGTTGTCAATCCTTCGACAATGGCTTCTGCCTCTTTCTCTGACAATATGCCTTGGGCAGCAAGCATGTGGGCGTGGGCCACAGATCCTGCGATATCGAATCTCGCAAGTCGGCGGTCGAAATGTTCGGATGCGGTGAACTGCTCTACCGAATCATCGGTATCATGCTCGAAACGACCGCCCCAGAGTTTGCCTTTGGTCATTGTCAGATCGCTCTTTGCATTGGACTTGCCTCGACAGGCTTTGGCGGTAGCTGACTTAACTTTAGATTAAGTCCTTGAGGTCGTCTTAGCTGAAGTTCGACCACCGCGCCTCGGATCAGGTCTACTGTAAGGCCGACATATACACCGCCAACGCTTTGATCTGCTCGGCCGACAGACGAAAAGCGATCGGGCCCATGATTGGACTTGCCCGCTGACCGTCTTTGAACGCCAAAAGCTGATTTTTCAAATAGGTCGGCCACTGACCTGTCAGCCTGGGATAGTTTGGCGGTATACCAAACCCTGCCGGTCCATGACAGCCCATACAGGCTGGAATTGACATCTCGCTGTCACCACCACGGTAAAGCTTTTCGCCGACATGAGCCAGTTCCAGATCGTCGGTCGAAACGGTTCTCGGCGGTGCCGTTTGTGAGGAAAACCAGGCGTCCAGGTCCTGCATGTCCTGTTCACTTAATGACTGGGTCATTCCTGCCATGATGGCATTCTTGCGTCCGCCAGATTTGAACTGTGTCAACTGCTGTGCAATATAACCCGGCACCTGACCAGCCAGAACCGGGTTTTGTGGCAATACACTGTTACCGTCCAACCCATGACACGCCGCACAGATTTGCGACTTGGCTTGACCGGCAGCTGGATCGCCATCCGCTTGTATCGCGCCCGCTGCAAACATGGCCAACGAGATCGAGATGGTGATCATTACCAGCCGTTTCATTAAACTGCTCCTTGTTGATTGCTCGACCCGATGCCCACAACGGTATCCCCAAATTAAGATGCCCTGGGGGTGGGGATCCAGTCGATCCAGACTTGATCAAACTGACGGTACAGGCACTAAACGCGGGATTATACCTTGTGAAAACCAAGCCCAGTGATTCGAACCTCTTGAGACAGGCAGCGTATGTATTGTCGGCCCACCATGCCAAAGACTGGCCAGATGATACCGGCAGCGAAGTCGCTTTCGCCGGAAGATCGAACGTCGGCAAGTCCAGTGCACTGAATGCAATCACGGGTCAAAATCGCCTGGCCCGGACCAGCAAGACACCCGGGCGAACCCAGCAGATCAATTTTTTTTCCCTGGACTGTCACTATCGACTGGTCGACCTGCCCGGTTATGGCTATGCCAAAGTCCCTCGAGACCTGCAGATTCATTGGGCAAAGACGGTCCAGCATTATTTTGAAAAGCGTTCCTCTCTCCGCGGTCTGATCTTGCCAATCGATATTCGCCGGGGAACAACGGCGATGGATCAGCAGATGCTGGCGTGGTGTCAGTCACAGCAACTGCCTGTGCATGTTCTACTCACAAAGTGTGACAAACTTAAGCGCGGTGCTAGGACAGATGCGCTGCGCGAGGTCAGTAAGAATCTGGCAGCTGAACACGGCGTAACGGTACAGCTGTTCTCAGCTACGAATGGTGTAGGTATCGAAGAAGCGCGTCAACAGATCATGGCACTCCTCAAAACCGTCGGACCTTCGTAAAAGATGTCAGCTGTGTGCTTCCGCCCAGTTTGCCCCACTGCCAACGTCTACACGAAGCGGCACCCTGAGTTGTGCAACACCGCTCATCAGTGAAGCGATAGTCTCCGGAACATCTTTGAGTTCACTGTCCGGAACCTCCAGTACGAGTTCGTCGTGAACTTGCATGATCATGCGTGTTTCGAGTGCCTGTTCAGTAAGCCAGCTGTCGATAGCCAGCATCGCCAGCTTGATCAGATCTGCTGCCGTGCCCTGCATCGGTGCATTGATGGCGGCACGTTCGGCGCCTTGGCGTCTTGCGTGATTACTTGAGCTAATGTCAGGTAGGTACAGCTTACGACCGAAAATAGTTTCGACAAACTGCTGCTCCCGTGCTTGCGTTCGTATCTGTTCCATATAGGCTTTCACCCCGGGGTAGCGATCAAAATAAAGCTCGATATACGACTGTGCTTCGGACCGGTTGATCCCCAGTTGGCGAGCCAGTCCAAATGCCGACATGCCGTAGATGAGTCCAAAATTGATGGCTTTTGCGCTACGTCTCTGGTCGCTGTCGACATCTTCCAACGCAGTACTGAATACTTCTGAAGCCGTCGCACGATGGATGTCCTGGTTGTCGGCAAATGCAGCCAATAGTCCATCATCGCCAGACAAATGCGCCATGATACGCAACTCGATCTGGGAATAATCGGCAGCCAACAGTACCGAACCGGACTCAGGCACGAAAGCCTCCCGTATTCGTCGGCCGTCGGTAGTCCGCACCGGGATGTTCTGCAGGTTCGGATCGGTGGAAGACAAGCGTCCGGTCGCAACAGACGCCTGGTGATAGGAGGTATGCACACGGCCCGTGTTGGGGTTAACAAGCAACGGCAACTTTTCGGTGTAGGTCGAGCGTAATTTACTGAGTGCCCGGTGTTCCAGAATCAGCTTTGGTAACTCATGTTGTTCAGCAAGTTCCTGGAGCACATTCTCTGAGGTGGACGGCTGACCTTTAGGCGTTTTACTGATCACCGGTAGCTGGAGTTTTTCAAACAGGATTTCCTGGATCTGCTTGGGTGAGGCGATGTTGAAGTCGGCGCCGGCCTGATCAAAGGCCTGCTGCGCCAGTGTGTCGATGCGCTCACCAAGTTCGCTACTTTGTCGGGCCAACATGTCGCTGTCCACCCGTACGCCCGTTCGTTCGATACGCGACAGTACTGGCAGCAAAGGCATTTCTATGTTTTCGAACAGTTCGCGCTGCTTTTCGAATTGCTTCAGGCGTGGATAAAGCGTCTGATGAAGACGCAAAACCAGATCGGCGTCTTCTGCAGCATACGGTGTCGCGGTTTCCACAGGGACCTGATTAAACGTCAACTGCTTTTTACCCTTGCCAGCGACATCTTCATAGCGTATCGAATTGAGTCCCAGATATTTCAAAGACAGGGTGTCCATATCATGTCGGGAGCCGGTGCTGTCCAGAACATAGGATTCGAGCATCGTGTCAAACCGGATTCCCCGGAGTTCTATGTCGTGATTAAGCAGAACAGATCGGTCGTACTTAAGATTCTGACCAACCTTTGGCAGGGTCGGATCCTCTAGCAGAGGTTTCAACTGCGCCAGAGTCTCCTCCAGCGGCAGTTGATCGGGCGCACCGGCATAGTCATGCCCCAGCGGCAGGTAAGCCGCCTCACAGGTTCGGTCGGTAAAAGAAAGTCCAACAATTCGAGCCTGCATCGGATCCAGCGAGGTGGTTTCGGTATCGATTGAAATCAACTCCGCCGACTGCAGGCGTTTTATCCAGCGGTTCAGCGCCTTCTGATCAAGAATGACTTGGTAGTCGACCGGCGGACTTTTTGCTTTGTCATCACCTGCTGATAAGCCACCGAGTTCCGACAGCCAGGTTTTGAATTCCAGGCCTGCATACAGCGTACGTAGACGAGATTTATCGGCGGGTTGCAACTGCAGGCCGTCCGGGTGCACATCGAGTTGCACGTCTAGCTTGATGGTTGCCAGTGCCTTTGACATCGGTAATTGGTCCAGGGCACCGCGAAGATATTCTCCGACCTTGCCACCGATTTCGTTCGCATGTTGAACCAGCTCGTCGAGGGAGCCAAACTCATTCAGCCATTTGCTTGCCGTTTTAGGGCCTACCTTGGGTACGCCCGGAATGTTGTCGACACTATCGCCCACCAATGTCAAAAAATCGACCATACGTTCAGGAGGGACACCGAATTTATTCACGACGCCGGTGGCGTCGTAAGTGATGTCTTTCATGCTGTCCACAAGCAACACTTTGTCTCCCACCAATTGAAACAGGTCCTTGTCTCCGCTGGCAATGAGCGTCTCGATTCCCATCTCGGATGCTGCCACAGCCAGCGTTCCGATGACATCATCGGCTTCAACTCCCTTGACACATATCAGCGGCAACCCCAGGGCCGAGATAACGTCGTGCAGCGGCTGTATCTGACCACGTAATTCATCAGGCATCGGCGGCCTATTGGCCTTGTATTTGGGGTACATCTGGTCTCTGAATGTGGGTCCGGGTGCATCGAACACCACGGCAAAATATTCCGATGGTTGCTCTTTGAGCAGACGCCGCAACATGTTCACAACACCGTAGACAGCTCCGGTTGGCTCGCCTTGGGAGTTGGTGAGATTAGGCATCGCGTGAAATGCGCGGTAAAGATAAGACGAACCGTCTACAAGAACGAGTTTGCCAGACACGCTTGATCCCCTCTAAGCAGGTTTCGTAGACAGGCAGCAGTCGGTGAAGTATCGCGCCACTGTCTATGTCACGAGTATACGGGGCTGTCAGAACGAGAAACAGTATTGTCTTGCTTGCATGGACAGGTTTACTGTCTGATATTCAAGTCTAAGCGCAGAATCCACAAAAACTCGAACTTACCGCCATAATACCCAAGATGTTCTGGGCACACTTTATACTGGAGTCAGCGTTGACCTCTCGCCTGCATCGTCCGTTGATTTTGATCTTTGCTCTTTTGTTGTTGGCCGGTTGTCAAACACTAAAGCAGAAAACAGATGCGCCCAGAAGTGAAATTCGCTTCTACACTATCAACAACCTAGATCAGCAAAGAGAGCTTTCATGGCTGCCAAAACGGCACGCTGAAGGTTGTTTTAACTTACCTGTATCACTCCATCTTTTTCGCATTGCACAGATCGGGTTCACAAGTTGTTCGGTCTATCGCAGTAAAGGTTGTGCACCCACCCATATCCACCCTATGGTTTGGTCGGGGAAAATCCGGAAAAACTCAAATAAACAAGAGCCAACTTTCAAGATGACTGAAGGCGCAATGTGGCTTTTCAGTCGTGGTCGAGAAGCAGCAGTCCGATCCTGGCAGTGTAGCCACTAGTGCCGGCTAGGTCGTAAATAGATCAATACCAAGCCGACTGGTGGGTCAATCAAACACACTTGTCGCGGCCACTCTCACAAACTCTGCTGGCGTGCGATCACCATTCCCTTCAGAATGTTTAAGGCCTCTCTGACCTGAGGATCGCTGACCAGTGACGGGTCGGCTTTCGTATCGACTGTAGAGTCCTGGTCTTTTTCGAGCTCATTTTCAAGATGCCCGGCTAGATCGGATTCACGGAGTCGGGAAGCGTCACCGTCGGGTGTCTGGCTAGATTCTGCAGGTTGACTCACAACATCCGGCGTGATGCCGGTGGCCTGAATCGAGCGGTCGTTGGGTGTGTAGTAACGGGCGGTGGTTAGTTTGAGCGCTGCTCCGTTAAACATGGGCAGTATGGTCTGAACCGATCCCTTGCCAAAGGTAGTCGTGCCGAGGATCAACGCCCGACCGTGATCCTGCAGAGCACCCGCCACAATCTCCGAAGCCGATGCCGAACCGCCGTTGACCAACACCACCAAAGGGGCATCATTCAGGTAGTCTTTGGGACTGGCACTGAACGTAACCTCCGAGTCCTCTGTTCTGCCTCGTGTCGAAACGATCAAACCATCTCTAAGAAAAGTATCGCTTACCTGTACCGCACCATCCAGAATGCCGCCGGGGTTATCGCGCAGGTCGAGAACCAGCCCACTGAGCGCTGTGCCCGCTTCCCGTGCTAAGCGAGCCAGCTGCTGGCGCAAAGAGGTAGCTGTACCGGTTTGAAACTGTGTGACCCGCACATAACCAAAACCAGTCTCCAAAAGCTCTGCTCGAACGCTTTCAAGCTGAATGATCGCCCGATTGAGTGTCACCTCAAAGGGTTCTGGTCGGCCCTTGCGTACGATGGTCAGAACAATTTCGGACCCGGGTTTGCCTCGCATCAATGACACGGATTCATCCAGTGAAAGCCCTTTAACCTGAACACCGTCCAGACTGATGATCAAGTCCCCTGATTTAAGTCCAGCCTTATGGGCAGGCGTATCATCGATAGGGGCGACGATCCTGATCACGCCATTTTCCATTGTCACTTCCAGGCCCAGCCCACCGAATTCCCCATGTGTGTCGATGTTCATCTCGCGAAAGGATTCCGAATCAAGATAGACCGTGTGCGGATCAAGACCGCCCAACATCCCCTTTATGGCATCGTTCAACAATTGGCTGTCATCGATGTCGTCTACATAACCCGACTTTATTTTCCCGAAGATCTCGGCGAAGATCTTGAGGTCTTTGATCGGCAGCTGCACCGTATTTTCAGCCTGTCCGGCATGCGCCACCAGAAAAGGACCTAAGCAAAAAGCCGCAGCCAATCCAATCAGCGGACGTTTCAAAGCTCTACACAGCACAATCATCCAATTTCTCCATGACGTCGACCCCACGAGCCCAGTCCGTGGCAGCGTCCACAGTATACGTCCAGCCCGGCCAGCTGCTGACCAGGCTCCAAAATGGCCGGATTCCTGCCCCAAATCCGCCCCGCTGAGGCCATTATCGGGCCTGAAAAGCAATGACAGCCACTCACCACTGGACAAATCGTACATTAGCGTATAAGGTAAGATTAATATTAACGTAATTTATCAGAAATCGGCGATATGGCCCTAGTTTCAGATAGTAAAAATCGTCAAATAGAAGGCGGAGATGCGGCATCACTTTTGGCGGACGAACGGGATTTGTACGTGGCTTCCCGGGCACTGAAAGCCATGGGCCACCCATTACGCCTCAAAATCCTCTGCATACTGGCCGGAGCCCAGGAAATCAGTGTCCAGGATTTGGTTGAGATGGTAGGCACCTCCCAGAGTAACATCTCCCAGCACCTTTCTATCATGCGCGACAAGGGGATCCTTGATTCCCGCAAAGATGCGAACAAAGTCTTTTACCGAATCGGTGATGAGAAAATCCTTCAGCTGATCGGCACCATGCGCGAGGCGTTCTGCCCACCTGCTACCTGACCGGCGCCTTGCGATAGGCGCGCGCCGCTATTGGCGCACCCTAGCACCCGCTTGCTGTACACTAGCGCCCCCGTTTAATCAGTACTTCACGCCATGGACATTGAATTCATCACCACTAACTGGTATCTGTTTGCCGCGCTTGTGGTCATCTGCGCCCTGATCGCTGTAGACACGTTCAGACGTGGTGCTAACACAAACCAGGTTACTGCCGTACAACTGCCTCAGCTGATGAATCACGATGGCGCCGTCGTGGTTGATATCAGCGAATCTGCGGAATTTGAAAACGGTCATATTCCGGCTGCAATCAATATTCCGCTGGGCCAGCTGGACAGCAGCCTGAATCGATTGAAAAAGTATCGGGACAAAAAGAAACCGATTGTTCTGACGTGTAAGACTGGAACCAGAGCGGGGAGGGCCGCCGCTATATTGCGTAAAAACGAATTCTCTGACGTTTACACACTCGCGGGAGGTCTTGCGGCATGGGAAAAAGAAAACCTGCCGGTCGAACGCTGAGACTCTGAAGCACTAGGAGCCCTACCATGGTAGAAACCAACCCTACCGAACCGACTTTCGACATCAATCAGGTCTACGTCAAAGACCTGTCCTTTGAAGCGCCGAATAGTCCTCGGATATTTACCCGCGAATACAAGCTTAAATATGACCACGACTTCGAAGTCGTGCAGCAACCACTCGATGAAGCCAACGGCATTTTCGAGTCACAACTCAAGTGGACTGTTACTGCGAAAACCGAGGATGGTGAAATCGCCTACGTCACCGAATGCCATCAGGCGGGTATATTCACCTTGAAAGGCTATGACGACGAAACTCTGAATGAAATGGTAAAAAAAGCATGTCCACAAGTGCTATTCCCCTATCTACGTGAGGCAATCGGGCAAATGATCGCGAAAGGTGGTTTTCCCTCTTTTTACCTGCCCCCAGTCAGCATTGCGCTGATGTACGAAAACAAAAACGCGGTGATCGACCGTTCTGACAGCGGTGCCACCGGCTGAAAACCCCTACCCGGGAAACTTTACCAAACAAGGCGCCCGACGACACAGCGTGAACACCAAAAACCGGCAGCCTCTGGCGGTGTTGGGTGCAGGGTCCTGGGGAACCGCACTGGCTGGGCTGGTCGCGCATCACGGCCATCCGGTGTTGCTGTGGACTCGAGATCACACCCATGCACAGGAGATGATCGCAACGGGCCGTAACCAGCGTTTCCTGGGCTCGCTTGCACTACCCTCGGGTGTCGAACCCACCGCTCAATTTAACCGTGCTGTGGATGAGGCTCATCACTACGTCATCGCTGTACCCAGCCATGCATTCCGGTCGGTGCTTAACAGGTTGAACGATGCGCTGACGGGATGCTCTGAACCGCCGCAGATCTGCTGGGGAACGAAGGGCTTTGAATCCGGTACCGGTCTGTTGCTGAGCGAGGTTTTCGACCAGGTTCTGGGCCACACTGCCCAACCCGCCGTGTTGTCAGGTCCTAGCTTTGCCACTGAAGTCGCCCAGCGTTTACCTACAGCCCTCACCGTAGCCGCTCGCAATGAAACAGTTGCCGATACAGTGGCCTCATGGTTCAGAGACAACCGGACACGGGTCTATACGAGTACTGATCTGTCCGGCGTCCAGCTTGGGGGTGCGATTAAGAATGTCATGGCAATCGCCGCTGGAATCAGTGACGGCCTGGGGTTCGGGGCAAACGCGCGCGCGGCCCTGATCACCCGAGGCCTGACAGAAATGAGCAGGCTGGGTATCGTTCTGGGGGGTCAGGTCGAAACTTTTATGGGCTTGACAGGGATGGGGGACCTCATCCTGACCTGTACCGACGATCAGTCAAGAAATCGCCGACTAGGCCTGGGTATAGGCAAAGGCAAATCCAAAGAAGACATGCTGTCGGAAATCGGTCAGGAAGCCGAGGGCATCAACACGACTCGGGAGTTGTACCGAAAAAGCGCAGTGACTGCAGTCGAAATGCCGATTACTGAACAGGTATATAAGGTCCTGTTTGAAGACCTCGATCCAACGCTTGCGGTTACGGCACTGCTTTCTCGTCAAGCAAGAACTGAAAACCCCTAACCAACGTCCAGCTTAACGCCAGGCCTTCTGCAGCGCCGCGAGTTTTGCCGCGCCCGGTATCAGCTTGCTGAGCTCCAACGTGCTGAGGGGGGTATTGGATGTGTTATTCATAGCGTGCAGATCTTGAGCTTCTTCGTTTATATATAAAAGACCCGTCACAATTTCCCCTTCATCTTGGTGATCACGAATGTAAGCTGTTGCTGCGCCGGCATCGAGCGGGTTGTAATCATTATCGACCTTGCGTAACACGATTCGGCTGCCGTCATGTAATGTTATCGTCGTCACGTCCTGCACCCGGTCGGTCTCTATCGGCTCACGACTGGGAATAAAATCCGCATAAACAGTTGTACGTTCTGACTCGCGGGTATAAGCATAACTTTTTGTCGAGCCTTCGTGATCGTTAAATGTTACACAGGGGGATAGCACATCCAGCAGTGCAAATCCTGGATGTCGGATCGCGGCTTTTAGCAAGGGTACCAGGTTCTGTTTATCACCTGAAAATCCACGGGCGACAAAAGTGCACCCGAAATTGATGGCTGTCAACACAGGGTCAATTGGCGGCTGCTGGTTGACAGCACCGCCTTTGCGGGCAGTACTACCGACGTCTGCCGATGCTGAAAACTGTCCTTTAGTGAGCCCGTAAACACCATTGTTCTCCAGTACATAAAGCATGTTCACGTTACGCCGAATAGCATGGCAGAATTGCCCGAGCCCGATAGACAAAGAATCACCATCTCCAGAAACACCGATGTAGTGCAGATCGCGGTTCGCGGCGTTTGCGCCGGTGACGATCGAGGGCATTCTGCCATGTACTGAATTAAAACCGTGCGCCGGCCGTAGAAAATAGGTCGGTGTTTTACTCGAACAACCAATACCGGAAACCTTGGCCACCCGGTGAGGTTCGATTTCAAGTTCAAAATAGGCTTGAATGATTGCAGCAGAGATCGAATCGTGGCCGCATCCAGCACATAAGGTCGACATAGCACCTTCGTAATCGACGATCGACAAGCCCAGTCCGTTCTGTGGCAGTCCCTTCGTAATTCTCGGTTTCTTGATAAAACTCACGCTGCTTTCCCCTGAGCGATTTTTTCCAGCAGCGGCTCATAGATTTCATTACTGGCCATGGGCATGCCCCCATAGCTGAGAATCGGAATCAGTTTATTCGCACTGACCCCGGCTTCTATCTGCAACAAGCTGCGCAGCTGTGCGTCGCGGTTCTGTTCGACGACAAAAATCTGACTGTAACTGGCTAAAAATTCGACAACGGTCTTGCTGAAAGGAAATGCTCGAATCCGCATGTAGCCTGTTTGAACACCTTCAGCGGCCAGCTTGCTCCGCGCTTCCCGAACCGCGCCGTCGCAACTGCCTAGCGTGACAATCGCACAACTGGTTTTGTTCGAAGTTTCGATCACCGGTTCCGGGACCAGTTCGGCAGCCGTATCAAACTTACGGCGCAACCGATCAACGACTTCCAGATACTCATCGGCCCTTTCCGTGTAGCCACCGAATTTGTTATGCCCTGAACCGCGAATCAGGTAGGCCCCTTTGGGGTGTTCTCCGGGCAGTGTCCGGTAACAGATACCATCCCCGTCGACATCGAGGTAGCGGGCAAAAGTATCCATCTCGCTTAAGTCCCTTGCGGTATACACCTTGCCTCGATCAGGCTGATAGCTGTCATCCCACGTCAACTCCGGACAGGGCCAGTCGTTCATGCCGATGTCCAGGTCCATCATGACGATTATTGGCGTTTGCAGCCGGTCTGCCAGATCAAAAGCGGACACCGCCATCCGGAAACATTCTTCCGGATCGGCAGGGAAAAGCAGAACATGCCGCGTGTCGCCGTGGGATGCAAAAGCGGCAGCGAGAATATCACTTTGTTGGGTTCTCGTCGGCATTCCCGTCGAGGGGCCTGCCCGTTGAACGTCGAATAGGACCAGCGGTATTTCCGTGTAATAAGCCAAACCCAGGAATTCCGACATCAGCGACACACCAGGTCCGCTCGTTGCCGTAAATGCGCGCGCGCCGTTCCAGGCAGCCCCCAGCGCCATACCAATCGCAGCCAGTTCGTCCTCAGCCTGGATAATGCAGAAATTCTGTTCGCCGGTTTCCGGATTCTGTCGCAGCTGTCTGCAAAAGTTACCGAACGCATCAAACAACGATGTCGAAGGCGTGATTGGGTACCAGCTGCCAACCGTAGCGCCAGCGTATACACACCCCAAAGCCGCCGCTGTGTTTCCATCAATCATGATGTGATTGGACATAGCATCCATTGGAACCAGCCGGCTCTCCAGCGGGCAGTTAAATTCTGTCTGTGCGTAGTCATAACCCAGCTCGAATGCCTGCATATTCGACTCGACTAGATCGGGTTTGTCGGTAAATGTTTCACCCAACAGCTGACGCACGACATCCCGATCTATTTCTATCAGCGCTGCAATAGCACCGACATAGGCGATGTTCTTCATCAAGATACGTGCACGAGCGCCGGTGAACGACTCGTTGCACATTTTCGACAGTGGTATTGGAAAAACAGTGATATCCGATCGATCTTGGAGCTCTGCCCTCGGCCAGCTGGCATCATAGATCAACACCCCATTGGTGACCACAGACGCCAGGTCTTCCGCATACGTCTGCGCGTTCATCGCAACCATGATGTCGACTTTGCCGGACCGAGCCAGATAACCCTCTCCTGTCACCCGGATCTCATACCAGGTGGGCAGGCCCTGGATGTTCGAAGGAAAATAGTTCTTACCGACAACTGGAATACCCATGCGAAAAATCGCTTTCATCAGCAGTGTGTTGGCACTGGATGAACCCGTACCATTCACCGTAGCGATTTTAACGACGAAATCGTTTATCCGGTCTTTCGATTGCATCCTGCAACCTCTTCATCGATCGCGTAAGGAATCAACAAGTCGGATTTATACATGTCCCAGGCACCGGTGGGGCAGCGTTCTGCACACAAGGCACAGTGAACACACAGATTTTCGTCCTTGACCATGACCCGGCTCGTCTGCGGCAGTGAATCCGATACATAAAACGGTGCGTCGGAGTTTGTGACCGGGGCGCTCAGGCGCTGAACCAGATCGGTTCTGTCGCCGTTGTCAGTGATGGTCAAACAACGGACTGGACAGACATCGATACAGGCATCACATTCGATACAAAGCTTAGCCGTAAACACTGTCTGGATGTCACAGTTCAGACAGCGCTCGACTTCTGTCACAAACTGTTCTGCTGAAAACCCAAGCTCCACTTCTATGTTGAGTTCATCAAATCGCTGCTTGAGTTCGACGTGCCGCATCCGGCGGCGATCCGAAGGGTCATAATCATTGCTGAAACTCCACTCGTGGATGCTCATTTTGGTGCTCAGCAGGTTCATGCCATGGGGCAAGCGCTTGTCCAGCGGTTCACTCCAGCAGTGCTTGTGAATCGATATCGCCGCCTGATGCCCGTGTTCAACAGCCCAGATGATGTTTTCCGGCCCAAAAGCTGAGTCACCCCCAAAAAATATGCCTTGGCGGGTCGATTCGAATGTCACTTTCTCGATCTTCGGTACATCCCACTCGTCAAACTCGATGCCGAGATCACGTTCGATCCAGGGGAAAGCATTTTCCTGGCCAATGGCAAGAATCACATCGTCACAGGCAAGAAATATCTCATCGATGACGGTTGACTGGAGATTGCCGTCTGCATCGACCTGATATTCAAGATGGTCAAATATCATTCCTTTCAGCTGACCCTCGTCGACAACAAATGATTTTGGTGAATGGTTGACGATAATTTCAACCCTTTCCTCTTCGGCGTCCTCCAGTTCCCACGCCGAAGCCTTGAAATAACCGCGCGGTTTGCGCGCCATCACCTTGACCGTCTTGCCCCCCAGTCTTAGTGCAGTGCGGCAACAGTCCATCGCTGTGTTTCCTACGCCGATGATGAGCACCCGCTCGCCGATACGGTCGGTGTGCTCAAAGGCGACCGACTCAAGCCAGTCAATACCGATGTGGATTCGATCGGTTTCCCGTCGACCGGGCAGATCAAGTTCTTTTCCCCGCGGCGCGCCGGTACCGACAAACACGGCATCAAAGTTTTCTCCCAGCAAATCGGCCATGCTGTCGATCCGGTGACCCAGCCGAAGATCCACGCCCAGTTCAACTATCATTGCGATTTCATCATCCAGTACCGGTCCCGGCAATCGGAATGCGGGGATATTGGTCCGCATCAGCCCACCGGCTTGATCGAACTGCTCAAACATCACGATCTCATAGCCGAGCGGCAACAAATCGTTGGCTACCGTTAACGATGCACAACCGGCACCAATACAGGCAATACGCTTTCCGTTCTTTTTTGCGGGTACAGCCGGTAAGTACGGTCTTATATCGTCGGCCAAATCTGCAGCGACCCGTTTCAACCTGCAGATGGCAACAGGCTCTTCTTCGACGCGACGACGGCGACACGCCGGCTCGCAGGGCCTGTCACAGACTCGGCCCAGAATCGCTGGAAAAACATTTGAACGGCGATTGAGAAGATAAGCATCCGTATAGCGCCCCTGCGCAATCATTCGGATGTATTCGGGGACATCCGTATGGGCAGGACAACCCCACTGGCAGTCGACCACTTTGTGGTAGTACCGAGGGTCAGACGTATCTGTCGGCTTCAAAGCGTTTTACTGAAGATTGTCGGTATATCGTGTTCAGTGGTTGAGCGAACAGCAACCACAGGACCACCAGCCTAAAACACCGCTACGCCGTGCCGAGCCCGTCGCTAATGCTCGACTGAGGAATTTTTGAGCTAAACGCACCTAATTAGGTCCAGGCCACTACAGACGGTGAGATTCTATATATAAGTGAAGATTATACATACCAAAAGGTTTACATGATATTAAAGACTTGTTATTTACGCCACCTGATAGACAGTCTATGGGGAATCAGTTGGCACCAGTCACTGACTCAGCCAACCGGATGGCGCACTTGGCTGAATTGTTGGCCGGGCTGTTTACGAAAGTGCTGACTGGATAGACCGACAGGTCAACGTCACCGTTCAACAGCAGTTCTTGCACCTGTTCGGTCTTCGAGACTGACGGATCCAACCACTGTGTCTGGGCCGCGCGCGGGAGTATGACCGGCATCCGGTGATGAATGGTGGCCGCCTCACCACTGGCCGGCGTTGTGATTACGCAGAATGTCTGGATACCCTCGGACGCAGCATGCGCATTATCTGACCACAGACCGGCCATGACGAAAGGCGATCCGTCTGTTCTGCCCAGATGGTAAGGCTGTTTCCGGCCATTGGCGAGCTTTTTCCATTCGTAGTAACCATCACACAGAACCAGACATCGTTGGTGTCTGAATGCATCTCGAAACATCGGTTTCTGGTGGATGGTCTCGGCGCGGGCATTAATGGGACGTATTTTCCCGGGTTCCTTCATCCAGCCCGGCACCAATCCCCAGGTGAGCAAGTCAACCCTGTGTGCACCAGTCTGATGTCGTACCACCAGTGCAGCCTGGGAGGGAGCGATGTTGTAGCTTGGTGGCAACGGGTCAATACCCTCGGCCACCAGGCCCGCCACGATCTTTGAAAACTCTGACAGCGCACTGTGGCGCTCGAACCGTCCACACATTTTCGCCTCACCCACCTCTCTCGCCCGCTAAAGCACGATAAACTCATCTACTGTACCGCGAGCATGCTGTGCCGCTGTTGGTACCTTCCAGACTCGATGAGCAGTTACGAAAATTATACCCAGGCCAGTGCCGTCTACGACCATACCCGCGTGCCGGTGGGTCTGAATATAATCACGGCCGCTCTATCTTCCGGGTCCACAAAACCGGAATTACAGATTCTACTGGATGCCGATTGCGGTACCGCACTTTATGCGTCAGCGCTGGTCGACCGGGTCCACCGCGTGGAAGCCAGGTGAAAGTTACTTTGATGCTGAAGCCGTACTGGATTACGCATGGCGAAAAGGCGATTCGATCTGGGCCCTGGCCAGCGATCACGAACTCCAAACCGCCCTGACTCAGGTCGCCGAACTGTCCGCTAGGGGTCAGCTGCAGTCCTTCATGCAGCGATACGATGCTGACCGACCGGCGCTGGGTCAAGCCAGTTTTTCAGTCGCAACCAAGAATTAATACCGTCCGGGCAGTCCTGAATAATCAGATCACCGCAGCGGTCGCTTTTGAGTCACCTCGCCCTTACAATGCTGAATCGGCAATGTTATGCCGCGGTCGTCAGTTGTCTTCTTGATGAAAACAATCCCTAGAATTCTCCTGCCAATTATTGTCGTGGCATTGGGTGTCGCGGGGTTTGCGCTGCTCAAATCGAGCGCGCCGGTTGATCAACCGCTCGAACCCAGTGCGCGGGTTTGGTCAGTCGCTGCTGTCATTGTCGAATACAAAGGCTTGTCGCCTACGCTTCGTCTCTACGGTCGGGTCGAATCCCCCCGGGAAACTCGACTGCGCTCAGCGGTGCCCGCAGACGTCAAGGAACTGACTGCTCTGTCGGGACAAGTGGTGAAAAAAGGAGCACTATTGCTGCGTCTGGACGACCATGACCTCCAGCTATTGCTGCGCCAGCGAAATGCCGAAGTCGCAGACATCAAGGCACAGATCGAAAGTGAAAAAAACCGGCATGGATCAGACATCACAGCACTGAAACATGAGCGTGCGCTTTACAACCTTGCGGAGCGTACCCTGAAAAGAGCCGAACGCCTTGCTCAGACCCAGGCTGGCACTCAAGCCAGGGTTGATGAGGCGCAGCGCGCCTTACGCCTCCAGGCTCTCGCCCTGGCCAATCGTCAGCGAGCCGTCAGCGACCACACCCCTCGACTGGCCCAGCTCGATGCACGGCTGAACAGGAGCAAAGCCGTGCGAGATCAAGTTCGTCGAGACCTGCAGCGTTCCGAGCTGACCGCGCCGTTTGATGGGCGCATTACTGCGGTACACGTCTCCCCCGGAGACCGTGTACGTCCCGGTGATCGCCTGATCGATTTATTTGACACGAATTTCGTTGAACTGCGCACCCAGATTCCTAATCGGTTCCTGCCCACCCTTCGACAGGCCCTAAACCACGGCAGTACCGTCACTGCGACAACAGAACTTGACGGCAACCCGATCGCACTTGAACTTGACCGGTTGGCCGGCAAAATCGAGAGGGGTCAGGGGGGAGTGGACGCCTTTTTCAACATCATTGGTGAAAAACACCTGATTGAACTTGGTCGTACGGTATCGGTATTCGTCGACCTTCCAGAAGAAGCCAATGTCTTTGCCCTACCGGCGACGGCCGTCTACGGTGCCAATAACGTTTACCGCATTCAGGACAACCGGCTGTCGATGGTTCACGTTGAGCGGGTCGGTGATTATCGTAATGGACAGTGGGGCAGCTGGGTCCTTTTCCGCAGCGAAGACCTCTCCGATGGCGACAAGGTATTGGCCAATCAGTTACCGAACGCTGTCGAGGGTCTGAAAGTCGACATCCTGACCCTGACTGACTGACATGTCGTTGGAACCGAGAAATAACCTGCTCGGTCTGCTGGCGGGTCATCCGGTTGCTGCCAACCTGATGATGACGATGATGATCATCGCTGGTATCTGGGGGCTTTCAAAACTAAACGTCCAGTTCTTTCCTAATTTTGATATCGACTTTGTTTCCGTCAAAGTCGTCTGGGTCGGCGCGAGCGCAGAAGATATCGAGAAACTCATTACCGAACCGCTTGAACAGCAGCTGCGAGGGGTTGATCGCGCCAAGGAACTGCGGTCTCGATCTGTAGACGGACTGTCACTGGTTACCCTTGAATTCAAAGAAGGCACTGACATGGGTTTTGCCGTCGACCAGGTCAAAGAGCAGGTTGACCTGGTACGCAATCTGCCAGCGACTGCTGAAACACCGGAAATCGGTCGCATTATCAATTACGAACCCATTGCGAGCGTGCTCATCGCAGGACCCGACGATCCGCGCGGTCTACGCAGCATCGTCCGCCGTTTTGAACGCGAACTGCTTGAACGGGGCATCTCGAATATCCGGATTTTCGGCTTACCAGAAGAGGAAATCGCAATCCAGATACCCTCAGAAACGCTGCGCGAATTAGGGATATCGCTGGAGGATATTGGCAGACGCATCGGTGCGGCGTCACGAGATCTGCCGGTGGGCGTAATCGGCCGTGGTGAGTCAGCTAGGCAGCTTCGCTTCAAGGATCAACGTCGGGGTGAACTCGCCTTTGCAGACCTCCCTGTTATCGTAGCTGAGGACGGTCGTCTGCTGACGCTGGGCGACATCGCTGATATCCAGCGGCGACCACAGAACGCCCAGACAACGGTCACCTATCGTGGCCGGCCAGCCGTAGAAATGAGGCTGTCGCGTTCCAAGGATGCAGACAGTTTGAAATCAGCTCGAATCATGCGTGAATGGGTCGAGCAAACCCGGCCCTTGCTGCCGACCGGGTTTGAACTCAATGTCTACGATGAACGCTGGGGCTACATTAAGGACCGGATCAATCTGCTGCTCAAGAACGGCGCCACCGGTCTGGTCCTGGTCATACTGATACTTTACCTATTCCTGAACGTGCCGGCAGCCAGTTGGATCACAGTCGGAATTCCAACCTCTTTCATGGCAGCACTGGGTGCGCTTTATGTTTACGGTGGGTCGATCAACATGATCAGTCTGTTTGGCCTGATCATGACGCTCGGCATCATTGTAGATGATGCTATTGTTGTCGGGGAAGATGCTGTGACGCATTTTGAACGCGGCGACAGCCCTTTAACATCGGTACAAAAAGGTGCTCAAAGAATGCTGGCACCGGTACTCGCATCGTCGCTGACAACGATTGCTGCATTTATGCCGCTACTTCTGGTAGGTGGCATTATCGGCATCATCCTGCGAACGCTGCCGGTGGTGGTGATCTGCGTTATCTTGGCCTCCTTAATTGAAGCGTTCCTTGTTTTACCCGGTCATCTTCGGGGCACTTTTGCTCGCGTCGGGAGCTATCGTCCGCGCCGGCTGAGAAAAAAACTCAACGACGGATTTGTCCGTTTCAGAGAAACCCGTTTTCGCCCCACGATCGTCGCGGGCGTTCGCTATCGCTGGTTGACGGTAGCGCTGGCAGCTGCGATTTTCATCGTCAGTATCGGCTGGATCGCCGGTGGCCGTATCGCGTTCAATTTTTTCCCGGTTGCCGAGGGGCCGATCTTTTTTGCCAACGTTGATTTCGTCGCGGGCACGCCAAAGAAACATGTCGCCGACCATCTTGACAAGGTAGAACAAGCCTTGTGGGACACGAATGATCATTTCGGAGGTGGCCTGGTGGTAACGGCGATTTCACGACTGGGTCTGGGCGAAAGCGGGGATTGGGAACGGCGCAGAAGCGAAAATATCGGTTCTGTACTGGTTGAGCTGGTTAAACCGGATGCCCGCGCAGTCCGCAATAGAACCTTCATCGAAGAATGGCGAGCCCGAATCCCTGACGCTCCCGGACTTGAAAACCTGTCAATCAAGGAACCGACTGCCGGTCCACCGGGACAGGACATAGAGGTTCAGATCACGGGGCCGAGCCTGGTAGCGGTCAAATCAGCAGCGTTAGCACTGAAGAATGTATTGATTGATATCCCGGGTGTGTCGGGTGTTGAAGACGATATGCCGTATGGCCGCGAACAGATCATACTCCGGCTGACCCCGACTGGCGAAGCACTGGGCCTGTCGGTCGAAAATCTGGGCCGGCAGCTTCGGGCTGGTTACGAAGGCTACCTGGTACAGGTCATGGCTGATAACAACGATGAAGTCGAGGTTCGTGTGGTCTTGCCTGACGATGAAAGAAATCGGCTAGACAGCCTCAACGAATTTGAGGTCATGCTGCCTGGTGGCGGAACAGTCCCATTTGCCAACATTGTTACGCTTCAGACCAGACGTGGCTTTGATTCTATCCGGCATGTCGAAGGCAACCTCGCCATAACCGTGACCGGTGACGTCGATGATGCGGTCAACAACGATAACCGGATCATCGCCAACCTAAAGCAGAACACTCTACCCGGACTCGAACAACGCCACAGCGTCAGGTTTTCGTTTGAAGGTCGGCAAGCGGACCAGCGGGAAACGCTGAGCGACATGAAGCGCGGCGCAATTCTAGCGTTGGTCCTGATCTATCTCGTTCTGGCGTGGGTCTTCGGCTCCTATGGCTGGCCGCTGCTGGTCATGGCGATTATTCCGTTTGGCCTGGTGGGTGCGATCTGGGGCCATACACTGATGAATATCGATCTGACCATTCTTTCGATGTTCGGGTTTTTCGGCCTGGCCGGTATAGTGGTCAACAACTCAATCATCTTGGTGGTATTTTACAAACAGATTCGAGCTGACGGTCTTGATCCCGAACAGGCGGTAGTCGAAGCCGCCTGCCAGCGCCTGCGGGCGGTGTTATTGACTTCGCTGACGACCATCGCTGGGTTGACCCCGCTGCTGTTTGAGACTTCGCTTCAGGCTCAGTTCCTGATCCCGATGGCGACCTCCATTGCCTTTGGTCTGGCTTTCGCAACGCTGCTGGTTTTATTCCTGGTGCCAGCTCTGCTCATGATCTACGAGCACTCATTCTTTGCACGGCGCTCGGCCTCATTAGAGGCCAATTCATCGTCTTAGGGTCAGCAGCACTCTTTCTCAACAAATGGCTATTGCCGTTGATCGCAATGAGCCAATAACTTATGCTTTCCCCTCGGTTTATGTCGGAATTTGACGAGACTGAATGAAAGGGTGAAGATGTGCCCCTGTATATACAGTGGCGTAGTCTAAGTAATTCTTGAGCACAGCCTAACGGCACGCTCACAGAAATTGATTCTTCTAGGAGGAAGGAACTTTATGAAAGATATTAACCATCTTAAGGAACGGCTTTCGCAAGGCCGAATCACACGACGGGATTTCATTCGCAGCGCGATCGCACTGGGCGTTGCTCTGCCGACCGCCACATCGCTGTCGAGCGCCGTATTGGCGGCAACGCCCAATAAAGGCGGTATGCTTCGACAGGCATTGACCGGTGGCGCGTCCAGCGACAGCTTGGACCCGGCAACATATTTGGACTCCTACATGATCAATGTCGGCATGGGGCAGCTGCGCAACAACCTCACCGAAATCGATGAGAACAACCAGCTTGTTCCTGAGCTCGCAGAGTCATGGGACTCTTCGGATGGCCAAACCTGGGCCTTCAAACTGCGTCAAGGTGTCGAGTTTCATAATGGCCGATCACTCAAAGCCAGCGACGTAGTCGCATCGATCCAGCATCACCTGGGAGAGAAGACCAAATCAGCGGCCAAAGGCATTGTCTCGCAGATCACCGATATTACGGCAGACGGCGACCATCAGGTTACGATGGTGCTGGAAGGCCCCAACGCAGACTTTCCGTATCTGATGTCGGATTATCACCTCGGAATCTGTCCTGCCAACGACGACGGGACCATAGATACGCAGTCCGGCCTTGGAACCGGCGGCTACAAACTGGAGTCATTCGATCCCGGTGTGCGTACGCTGACTGTTCGCAATCCAAACTATTGGAAAGCCGGGCGGGCCCACTTCGATTCGGTTGAGACGCTGTTCATCTCTGATACCGGCGCACGAGAAAACGGGCTGATGTCCGATGAGCTCGACGTAATCACATCCCCCGCGGCGGCGACTGCAGGTCGCCTGGCGAAACGACCGGGGATCGAGGTGTTCTACACCAACGGCAATCAGCACTGCACGCTGCCCATGCTCAACAATGTGTCGCCCTTCAACGACAACAACGTAGTCATGGCGCTCAAGCACGCGATTAATCGCCAGGAATGGCTGGAAAAGATCTGGTTTGGCTATGCTTCACTGGGTAACGACATCCCTATTGGGCCGGCCAATCGTTACCGGGCGACCAATGAGGAGATCCCCCAGCGGGAATATGATCTCGACAAGGCCAAGTACTACATGAAAGAGGCCGGGCGATCCTCGCTTGATCTGAAAATCTCGGTAGCGGACACGGCCTTTCAGAACTCGGATGACGCCTGCGTGTTGTTCCAGGAAACAGCCCGTCCGGCGGGTATCAACATCGAGGTGGTACGCAAACCTGAAGACGGTTACTGGTCTAATGTCTGGTTGGTCGATCCCTGGGTCGCGTCGTACTGGGGCGGCCGCCCGACAGAAGACTGGATGTTCAGCCAGGTGTACTCTAAAAATGCAATCGACACAGGCTGGTCTGAAACCTTCTTCAATAATCCACGTTTTGAGGAGTTACTGCCGCAGGCAAGAGCAGAGCTTGATGATGCCAAGCGCCGCGAAATGTATGTCGAGATGCAGCGCGTTGTGCACGACAACTGCAGCGTCATTATTCCGATATTCTCTGCCTATGGCCATGCCAGTTCCGACAAGGTCAAGCGTCCTGAAAATATCGCGTCAAACTGGGAGTTCGATGGCAACAAGAATGCCGAGCGCTGGTGGTTCGGTTAATCAGTTAATAACCCAAAGTTCATGGCGGCTGCTTCGGCAGCCGCTTTTTTTGGTGCCGGTCAGAACCCGTGACCGAAAGGTTTTCGCGGAATAAGAATCGGTTATCCGCCTGGCTGGCAGTAACAGATCTCAAAGATTCAAATCCCGAAGTAAGTCTCTTTGATGTACTGCTCGTTGCGCAGTTCGTCCGCGGTACCGGTCATTCGAACCCGGCCAGTTTCTAACAGATGAATCTCCTCGGCCAGGCTCATCGCGAAATTGACGTTCTGTTCCGTGATCACGATGGTCAACCCTGCTTGTTGGTTGAGGTTTTGCAACACTGTGGCGATGTCTTTGCAGACACGGGGTGCCAGGCCAATAGTGGGCTCGTCTACCAGCAACAATTTGGGGTTGGCCATCAGGGCCCTCCCTAAAGACAGCATCTGCTGCTCACCGCCACTCTGTGTTGCCGCCTCCTGGTTCTGGCGTTCCTCTAGTCTAGGAAACAGTTCAAACACCCGCTGCAGGTTGGCTTTCAGCTGGTCTCGGGCGACATATGCGCCCGTGAGCAGATTTTCGCGGACGTTCATGAATGGGAACAGGTTCCGACGTTCGGGCGCATAGCCGATACCCAGCTTGACGATCTGAGCAGTCGATAACCTGCCAAGATCAGCATTATCGAACCATATTGAGCCCTTGTGGTCAGTCAGGCCGAGTATGGTATCGAGCAGAGTGGATTTGCCCGCGCCATTGGGGCCAATGATACCCACGATCTGGCCCTCGTTTACGCTGAGAGAGACGCCGCTGATGGAACGGGCCTTGCCGTAGAACACCTCCAGATCACTAATTTCCAGTAATGCCATGCTAATACTGTGGAGTGCGCTTATCCTGGACCAGGTATCACTGTCCCAGATAAGCCTCCTGAACTGTTTTATTATTAACCACCTCGTTGAAGGTGCCTTCAGTGATGATCTCGCCAAAAGATATAGCGATTACCCGATCCACCAGCGGTGCCATTGATCTCAGATCGTGACTGACCATCACATAGGTCAAGCCATGCTTCTTTCGCTCGACCAGCAGTTCTGAGATCTGGTCGATTTCGCCAAGCGTCAGGCCCGCGAACACTTCGTCCAGCAGCAGCAACGACGGCTGGACAGCCAGCGTACGGGCCAGTTCCAGCCTTCTGAGATCCCCCATCGCGAGTTCGCTGGGTCGCTGTGCTATCTGGTGATTGTTAAATCCCACACTTCTGCCGATTTCTGTCTCCAGTGCCTCTTCTGCTTCCTCAGTCACCATCTTCCAGAGGTTGTCGGGCAGCATACCGACCCGGATGTTTTCGCCTACCGTCATCTCCGCGAACGGCCGCGGCACCTGGTACGTCCGGGCAATGCCGAGCTTCACACGCTCGTGAGTGGGGTAACGCGAGATCGCTTCCCCTTTGAAAAAGATCTCACCGGAATCCGGTCGGAGCTCGTTCATGATCAGGTTGAACACGGTCGTCTTGCCGGCACCGTTGGGTCCGATCAGGCCGACAGTCTCGCCTTCGCCGACGTGAAAACTCAGCCCGTTCACCGCGCGCAGGCCACCGAAGGTCCTGGTCAGGTCCCGAACCTCGAGCAGATCAGTCACTTTGAGGATCCGGGCGTGGTCTGAAAAATCGTTCTCGCAACCTTTCGAAGAGACTGTATAACCCTTTGGGCACGTAATAGTACAAGACCAGGGCGATCACGCCGTAGATCAGGTAGCGACCTGCGCCGGGAATATAGGGGCGCAGCAATTCGAGTAAAAACGTCAGGAAATACGCGCCGATGATCGGACCGATGATCGTCCCGGCCCCACCCAGCAGGGCAGCCACCAGGATCGTGAACAGGAAATTGATCTCAAAAATGCCACGCGGTGCGATCGAGCCGAGGTAGTGGGTATACAGCGCCCCGGCAATGCCAGCCACCATCGCGCTGACCATGAAGGCAAACAGTTTCAGGCGCGTGGTATTCAATCCTGAGCTCCTGACCGCATCCTCGTCCATCCTGATCGCGCTCAGCGCAATCCCCAGCCGGGTCCTGATCAACAACCACAAGCCCACACCGATGGCGAACATGACCAGAAACGACAGGTAGTAGTTGGGCACGGCGCCTGAGACCAGCGTCGGCAGGCCGGACAAACCCCGGGTTCCCCCGGTCAGCTTGGGCTGAACTACCTGCATGGAGTGATACATCAACTCCATGAACGCGAGTGTCACCAGCGCGAAGTAAGTCCCCCGGATCCTCAAGGCCGGCAGAAAGAATAGGGTACCCCCGATCATGGTCGTCACCACTGCCGTCGGAATCGTGATATAGAGCGGCCAGTTCAGGTGGTAGGTCAACATCGCCGTGGTGTAGCCGGCGATGCCAATCAGAAAAGGATGGCCGAAGCTGATATAGCCCGTCCGGCCCGACAGAATGTCCCAGCTCATGGCAAACATGGCGAGGAAATTCGCAAATATGAAAATGCGCAGGGTCCCGGGGGAGATGAACAGCGGCAATAAGCTCATCCCCAGCGCGAACAACAACCACCACCGAAGCTGGCCTAGAAGCCACATGCCGGGCGATCAGAGCTCTGCTTTGCCGAATAGGCCTTTAGGCGCAACCGCCAGGACCACGATGATCAGCAACATGGTGAATACACCCCGCAGTTCTGCCGCAATCAGCGTGGTGGTGATCGTCTCCATGAAGCCGATGATATGGGCGGCAATCAGACTGCCAACAATGCTCCCTATACCCCCGACAATGACGACAGCCACCGCAGTGATCAGAGGAAACACCCACATGCCGGGATCCAGCTGCGTATAGGTCGCGAAGAACACGCCGGCGATCGCACCCAACGCGCCCGACAGTCCCCAGGTGATCAGGTTGATCCGCTGGGGATCAATTCCAGAAATCAAGGCACCCTTGGGGTCCATGGACACCGCCCGGATTGCCCGGCCAATATGTGTTTTATGGACGAAGACCATCAGTCCGCCGAGCACCACCCAGCTGACGACTGTCGCCAGCAGGATGTTCTTCTGCACCGCAACATCGTAGACATAGATCACACCAGGCACCAACGGCCACATGCTTCTGGGTGCTGGAGAGAAGACCACGATAATGGCGGCCTGCATTACCACGGCCAGGATCAGCGTTGAAATCTCTACTGCAATGGCGTCGCCTTGCAGGCGCTTGACCAGCAGCTGGTAGGTGAGCACACCGAAAATCACGCCTGCGAGCGCCGCAAAAAGGAAACTCGGCACCTTGGGCAGCGAATACATCTGGACAGCGACAAAATACACGTAGCCGCCAAGCATGATGTACACCCCATAGGCGAGGTTCAGCACCCGGCCCACGCTGAATATCATTGTGAAGCCGACCGCGATCAGTGCATAAAGACCGCTCAGCAGAAAGCCCTGGATAATGATCTGGCCCATTGTCTTGAACACTCCCGGCCACCGGCCCGACGTGACAACCAGAGGTCAACCGTCAGTTCCCTTGTGCCCAAAAAAGCAGGGGCCCGCGAAGGCCCCTGCCGTTATCATCTCAGCATTCTGCTTTCACTGCTTAATCCAGGACGGCACAGTAAATTCGCCCGTCTTGTATTTTTCGGGATAGACAACTGCTGTCGTTCCGTCTTCGTACCACTGTATGACGACCATGGACGGCGCACCGTCATCCAGCGGCTGGGTGATATCGAACTTGATGTTGTGGGTGTATTCCCGCTGGGTTCTCGGTTCAATCTCACCGGGCTTCCAGAAAGCGTAACGCAGCCACAACTTGCCGTCCTTGTAGATCTTCAGGTCTTCATTTTCCATCTCGGTGACCCACGCGTCAAGCGGCGCGAAACCCCCGGCACGTTCTGCGGCATTGAACGCGTTGTAGATCCCGTAATAGGCATTGAACCCGTTGAAGTGGGGAAAGATCGGACGACTGTTACCGTACTTGGCTTCATACTTGTCCACGAATGCCTGGGTCCGGTCGTCCATAGCAAAACCCACCGACGGAATTGGGCTCAGGGTAGACGTGCCGCCGCCCATCTGGCCGGTGTCGTTCCAGAAGTCCTTGCCAAAGGCCGCGACGTTGATGCCGGTCATCGGCACTGGCACCTGCAGCTTGACGTACTGCGACGAGGGTACCTGACTTCTGACCGAAGAGATCAGGTAGATGAAATCAGGTTTCGACTTTACCGCTTTGTTGAAAATCGGCGAAAAATCGACCGTGTTGGTGTCATAGACGATGTGATCAATAATCTTGATCCCAGCTTCAGGGGCCAGCATCTGATCAACCAACTCAAACACACCACCGCCAAATGCCGTGTCTTCCTGCATCACGACGGTGGTCTTCCACCCCATCTTGTCAGCCAGGATGTCTTTACCAAAGTCAACGTACAGCGTTGCCAACGCGAAATCGTTGGCGACATTCATGAAGTACATCTTGTACTTGTCGTATTCATTGACCACCATGTCGATGATGCCGACGTACGACGTCCACGTATCCAGCGTGGGGATTCGGTACTCGGCCATGCGCGGGAGCCAGCCCAGGGACACATCATCAATACTGCCGGAGATGATGAATTCAACCTTCTCCGTCTCGGCCAGGTACTCGTAGGCCTTGATGCCCTCGATCACGTCCTCGCGGGTATCGGCTTTGACCAGCTTGATCGGTCGGCCGCCCAGGACCCCACCGGCGGCGTTGAGTTCCTCGATGGCAATTTCTGCACCGCGGATCGTGCTTTTACCCGTATCGGTATCGAATGAACCGATGTAGCCGATGATGACTGGGTCTTTTGCAGCCTGTGCGGACAGACCTGTGAGCATACCCGCGGCCATCAATAGACTCGCCACCCAAGTCATAATAAATCGTTGAATTTTCATTTTAATCCTCCTGCAGATTCGTAACGAATAGCTGCACTTTTAGTCGATGTATACTGAATACAGACCGAACAAGTATCCCACAACCGTATTCGTTGTCAATTCAGTTGAATTGCTAAAACTATCTTCAGGCACCGTCGAGCGTTATCTGCCCATTCACATCATGAATTATGGCATCTACTTCAATTTCCACCATCATGCCGGGCGTGGTCAATCCGGCTTCAATCGCGGTACTGACGGGCTCGATGCCTGCAAAAATCTCCCCGTGTGCCCGAACAAAGCCGCCGGCATCTTTCATGTCGGTGAGATAGGCCCGGGTTCTCACCACATGCTTAATCTCAGCACCGACACGAGCCAGTGCATCGGTGATCCGCTCAAACGCGTAAATCGTCTGGGCATAGGTATCTCCTGGGGCGTGCAGTTTGCCACTGGGTTCAATAGCTGTTGTGCCGGCTACAAAGACGAACGGGCCAATACGTTTAGCCCGGACGTAGGAACCGATCTTCTCAAACCGGCCGCCGCCTGAGGCTGACATGATCACCATAATCTCGTCAGTCTAACGCAATCTAAAATACTGAGACACGCTGCCGAGAATCGTCACGATGTTCACTCGACTTGCCCAAAAACGAACCCGACTGGCTGATAACGTCTATGAACAGATCCTCTCTGCGATTCTGTCGGGTGAGATAATGCCCGGTGAGCGCCTGATTCAGGAAACCATCGCCAGTCAGATCGATGTCAGCCGTACCCCGGTCCGAGAGGCTTTTTTGCGGCTTGAACGCGAAGGCGTGCTGGAGGCTGCGGGACGCGGCGGCTTTCAGATCCGCAACATTACCGAACAGGAGATAAAAGATCTGTACCTCGCCCGAGAGGCCGTCGAAGGATTCGCAGCCAAACTCCTAGCCGGAGCGCTTTCCCAAGAACAAGCACAGAACATTGAAGCAGCGGTCAGATCTGAGATGGAATTGAAATCCATCCACAAAGAAGAACACTTTCACGCCAATCGAAAGATCCATCGAACTATCGTCGCCCAAACCGGTAATGGGATACTGCTCGACATGTTTGACAGCATCTGGAATAGGGGCATTTCTATCCGCAGCTTTGCGGCTTACCCGATACCAGACAATCAAGGCAAAAGAGAACAGCACCTGTTATTGCTTGACCAAATTAAGACGGGGAACGTAGACGAGGCAGTGAACGCCATGGTGGCACACATCCGCGAGGGCCTGCATAACCATATTCGTTGGCTTCATGAGGAAAGACACTGAGCACGAGCCGGACTGGCAGCGTTCAGGCTGTACCCGTTGTTTGACGGCATCTCTATGATCCACATTAGGCAGGGCCTATAATCAGTGTATTCAGTATACAAAGCAGCGAGGGCAGCATAATGTGTGGTATAGCAGGCAGAATTCTGGCTGAACCCGGTCGGGTTGGCGCAGACCTCGTCAAGCTGATGCACGCCCAGCGCCACCGTGGTGCGGATTCAACCGGCTTTGCGCTTTACGGCAAACCCCTTGAGGCCGGTTATATTGTGCGGGCGATGACTGCCCGACGACAGAATCTGTCGGCAGATCTTGAATTTTTTCTCGACCTTCTGCGTGAGCACGGCAGCGACTTTTTGAGCGACCCAACCCATGACGAGGCTGATTCAGATCATGTGTCTGTGCGCATGGAGATTCGTGAGCCCACGTCTGTCACAGATTGGGTGCATCAGATCGACGAATATTCTGATCGAATTGAAGTGCAGTCTGTCGGCCGGGCTCTGGAAATTGTAAAGGACCTCGGCGGTGCCGCAGAGGTCGCGGAAAAACACAACATCCGTGATTTCATTGGTTCACACGGACTGGGCCATGCTCGGATGGCGACGGAATCGGATGTGTCACCGACTGCCAGCCATCCATTCTGGGCCCGACCTTTTCCCGATGTCGCCATTGTTCACAACGGCCAGATTACCGATTACTACACCTGGCGGGCACGACTGGAACGAAAAGGCTACCGTTTCATGACTGAAAACGACAGTGAGCTGCTGGCGGTATGGATATCCGACCGTATGAGCCAAGGCGAGACCCAGGCTGATGCATTGAAGCGTTCGCTGACGGAGATCGATGGCTGCTTCACCTTTCTGTACAGCAACCACGACCGGCTGGGATTCGCAAAAGATCGTTGGGCCATTAAGCCGCTGGTGGCGGTAGACAGCAACGGTACACTCTCGATCGCAACCGAAGAGCAAGCTGTACGAACAATTCACCTTGACGAAGTCGAAGTGGTCAACTTTGACGGTCCCAGCCTGACGCAGACCTGGCAGACTCACTCATCGCTGGACCGTGCAGCATGAACGGACACGAAGTTCGGGTTGCCAACCGACCGCTACGCGAGTGCAACCAGGCGATTCGGGCTGGAATCGAATCCGGCCAGCCCGTCACCGTGACTGATACCCGTTCCCGCCATAATCTAGGCATCGGCCTGCCTGCTGGTGCAGAGGTTCATTTCGAGGGCAGTGTCGGGTACTACTGTGGCGGTCTCAACAACGGCGCCCACATCACGGTATCGCACAACGCCGGCTGGGCCGCGGGAGAGGCCATGGCCAGCGGCGAAATCACGATAAACGGCTATGCCGGTATGAGCCTCGGGGCCTCGATGCGCGGTGGTCTGATTCACGTCAAAGGGGATGCCGGCCCTCGCTGTGGTATCTCCATGAAAGGCGGCGACATTATTGTCGAAGGCACGATCGGCTATCTGTCGGGGTTTATGGCACACGCCGGCCGCATCATCGCGCTGGGTGGCGCCGACGAGGCGTGTGCTGATTCCCTCTGGGGCGGTGAAGTCTGGATCGCAGGCCCCATTGCGTCTTTGGGTGTGGATTCAAAAATCGCGCAACCGACTGACGATGAAATTGAACAAATCGAGGGTCTGCTCGCCAGCAGGGGCCTGGATAACGGCAGCCGCTCTTGGCAGAAAATCGTATCGGCGCAGCGGCTATGGCACTTTGAAAGTCGAGATGCAAGCGCATGGCTGATGATCTGAAAACACCCTATAGCTATCCGTTTGCGACACCCGCAGAAGACGCTGTCGCAATGACAGACGGCGCCGATGCTAACCGGCCAGCCGGTGTCCCTTCGTCTTATGAAAAAGGTGGTTCTGTCCGTTGGACACCCCAATCTATCTCCGAGGTGCATGCACTGTCTCGCCTGGGCCGTTACCAAATCCGAGGCTTTAATACCTTCAACCACCGGATGCCCACGTTCGATGACCTGACATTCGTACCGGCCACCATGACCCGCCTGCCGCTTGAGGGTTACCGGGAAAGCTGTGACACGCGCACCGTTTTGGGCAATCGTCCCGGTCTGGTTGAAAAACCGATTGAACTGGACATTCCTATTTACATTGCATCCATGTCGTTCGGTGCGCTGTCCGCGCCGGCGAAGGCTGCACTGGGATACGGCGCATCCAAAGTTGGCAGTATGACGTGCACCGGCGAAGGGGGCATGCTGGAAGAAGAGCGACAAGCCTCCAGCACACTGGTCTACCAAATGACCCCGTCGCGCTACATGCTCGACCTCGAGCATCTGCGCATGGCGGATGGGATTGAGCTGGTCGTGGGGCAGGGGGCCAAACCCGGCACCGGCGGTGTGCTGCTGGGGATGAAAGTCTCAGACAGAGTGGCCGCGATGCGTTCTCTGCCTGAAGGTGTTGATCAGCGGTCCACCGTCCGCCACCCGGATTTTCTAGGCGCCGACGACATGCAGGTCAAAATCGAGGAACTGCGCGAGGCAACCAATTACCAGGTGCCGATTTTTCTCAAGATGGGCGCTACCCGGCCACGTTACGATGTTGCCATCGCAGCCAAAGCCGGGGTGGACGTCATCGTCGTCGATGGTGCTGAAGGCGGCACCGGGGCGTCCCCAGAACTGCTACTCGACCATACCGGCATACCGCTTATTTCTGCGATTCGCGCTGCGCGTGAGGCACTGGATGACTGCGGCAAGACTGACGAAGTCTCACTGGTCGCGGCCGGCGGCATCCGTTCCGGCACGGACGTTGCCAAATGCCTCGCACTGGGCGCCGATGCGGTAATGATCGGTACAGCCGGTCTCGTCGCCCTGGGCTGTAATTCACCCCGCTACTTTGATGACTATGCGGCGCTGGGCACCGCACCGGGTCGATGTCACCACTGCCATACCGGTCTATGTCCAGTTGGCGTGGCAACACAGGACCCTGAGTTGGAAAAACGCGTGGACGTTCCAGCTGCATCCGAACGTGTGGCGCGATTCCTGACAGCGATGACCATGGAAGTCTCGCTGCTGGCTAAAGCCTGCGGTAAATCCAATGTCCACAACCTTGAAGTGGAAGACCTCAGAGCTATGTCACTGGAAGCATCAGCCTTCACTGGCGTCAAGCTCGCCGGTATTGACCGACCCTACAGCTGGTAGGAAAACGTACCGAAACGATGTGGCTAACGTCCCGAAGGCGATTCGCTCATCGGCATCGAAGTCCGCGGGCCGATCTTGAACCGCGGCGCTGTTCCCCACTCCTGTAAACCAACCCCGGCAACATAATCTCCAAGCATCGGGCCGTGTTTAAACAGGTGGCCTGAACACCCGCCGACGATCAGCACGTTGCTGTGCCGAGGGTGGAAATCTATGATGAAGTGCGTGTCCGGCGTCATCGAGATATGACAAGCTTTCTGGTCGATCACAATTTCATGTGCAAGGCGTGGAAACCGGTAAGCCCAGTACTGCCGTGACCGGGCAATAGCCGACTGGTCGACCACCCGATCCTCATCATCCAGATCAATATCTGTGGCATGCCAGGCGATTGCAGCCTTAACCCCCCAGCCGTAGACCGACGGGACTCCGTAAGCCCCATACCCATGATCCACAAAACAGGGCATCTGATCAGCGTCAAATGACCGATCACCATCAGGTGTCGACGTGTAAACAATATCCTGTCGGATCACCTTCAGCATGGCACCTAAGGTCTGGCGAAACAGGTATGCAAGCCACGACCCACAACACATAACCACCAGATCAGCGGGCAGCGGTTTTCCATCCAAAATCGGTGTCTCGGTTTCGTCTGTGATCACGCGACCCCTGCGAAACTGACCCCCTTCACGCAGGAACTGCTTAAAAGTTTCAGTAACCGCACGATGGGCTAGCACCATACCGGCTTCAGGCTCCCATAACCCGAAAGCCACTTTGCGAAAATCAAACTGCGGAAATCGTACCGGTAATTCATCAGGCCCGACACGCACATAGGGAACACCCAGTTTGTCGAACGTGGGCATGGTGACCTCTTCCCAGGTGCTGTGACCTTCTTCGGCCAGAATCAGCGCACCGCACTCGATGTAGAGTTCTGTGTTGAGCTCCTGTTCCAGCTCCATCCAGCGCAGCCGCGCTTCACGCACCCAGCGGGTGTACATCTCATCACTGCCATGAATAGCGCGCAGAATCCGGTTGTAGTCGGAAGATGATGCGCGCGAATGACCGGGCTCCCAGCGATCGACCAGCATCACGCTGCAGCCTCGTCGTCGGAGGTAGCGGGCGGTCATTACACCAGCAATTCCCGCACCAACTACCACAGCATGTGTAGACGTGGGCACTGTCAACTCACCATTGCTCGGCATTGATGAATACAGTATACAATTAGTCTGGTTGTACTCACGTGCAAATCTGAATTTAATGCGTAAGCTTAGGGACTCAAACTTGGAGATTCACGCACATGGGCCAGGCACATAAACCGCTTCCAGAGGGTGTCCATACCGTGGTGCTCGGAATGGGTGACTTGAACGGGTTGTTAAGGGGTAAACGCATCCCGGCGGAAAACTGGGCCAATATCTGTGAGTCCGGAATGGCGATGTCGAACGCCACCTTTGCCATCGATATGACCTGCGATGTGTGGGACACCCCCTATACGAATTGGGACACTGGCTACCCGGACATGTATGTCATGCCCATTGGTGAGGTCCACCCGATCCCCTGGGAAGAGGGCGTCGTCTATTCGTTCGCCGAAGTCGTAGGCGCAGATCATCAACCACTCGCGATAGACCCGCGGGCTGCGCTTGTGAGAGTTTTACAAAAAGCTGCTGACATGGAGTATGAGGTGCGTATCGGTACTGAACTTGAGTTCTACCTGCTGGACAAAGAAACTTTGAAACCCAGAGATCGCGGTATCCAGGTTTATGGTCTGCCCAGGGCAGCTGAGCTCGAACATGTGTTGGGACCGATTCGCCGTCATTTGACCGCAGTCGGTATACCCATCGAGCAGTCCAACCCGGAATACGCGGCTGGTCAGGTTGAAGTCAACATTCGATACGACGAAGCACTGACTGCTGCGGACCGCGTGGTCACGTTCAGAGGGCTTGTCAAAGAATTGGGAAACACGCACGGGTACCATGCAACGTTCATGTCCAAACCCTTTTTCGCCGAGTCCGGTAATGGGTTCCACGTTCATCACTCATTGTGGCGAGACGGCAAAAACCAGATGGCTGACAATGGCGCACTGTCAAAGCTTGGACGCCACTACCTGGCTGGTCTGCAAAAACACATGGTGGAAATGTCCATGGTGTCTGCCACAACACCGAACGCCTACCGCCGCCGCCAACCCTACTCTTTCTGCCCGATAAACAACGCTTGGGGGGTCGATAACCGAACGGTTGGACTGCGTGTCATCCTGGGCAACGACAGCGCAGTCCGGGTAGAAAAACGGGACGGTTCGGCAGATTGCAATCCCTATCTCTTACTGGCGCTGGAAATCGCTGCCGGTCTTGCTGGGATAGAGAACGAGCTCGAACCGACGGCTGAAACCACAGGCAACGCATATGAGGATCAAGAACATCAACCCATACCGACTGACCTTGCAACGGCTGTGGCACTCGCCCGCGAATCTAGTCTCATGGCCGAGGTACTGGGGGCGGATTTACTCGAGATCCTGATTCAGCAGTCGGAACGGGAAATAGAGTTCATCGCCAACCAGGTCACGCCCGTTGAAATTGAGCGGTACTTGGAAAATTTCTGATGAAAATCGCCCGAGTCATCGGTTCAGTAACCGGTACTATCAAAGACGACCGCCTGGTGGGCCAAAAACTGCTACTTGTGGACATTGTAGATGCCAGTGGGGCCGTACTGAACCCGAGCCAGGTGATTACTGATACCTGTGGTGCCGGAGTTGGTGATATGGTCTTACTGGCGTCGGGTTCGGCAGCTCGAATATCATCAGAAACCAGCGGCGTTCCGACTGACGAAACAGCTGTTATGCTGGTAGACGCAATTACTGTAAACAATCAACTGACTTACCAGGTAAATTCTGACTAACGAGGACTACACCATGGCAGAAAAATTGGGTCCGGGGCATGTCGCCCTGGGGATGATTGAAACCCGGGGCGTTGTCCCGGCAATAGAAGCAGCGGACGCAATGGTCAAGGCTGCAAATGTCACCATCATAGGCCACGTCAAGGCAGGTGGCGGCCTGGTTTCAGTGCTGGTCAGAGGCGAGGTCGGTGCAGTCAAAGCTGCGACCGATGCCGGTGCCGTTGCAGCCAACAAGGTGGGGGAACTGGTTGCTGTCCATGTAATCCCGAGGCCAGACGCGGAAATCGAAGGCCTGCTGCCGTCGCTGGGCTGAGCGACGCAGTTCGCACCGCCCGTTCAAGACTCTGACTGACCTGCCAACCGGTCAATCCTGAGCGGGGCAGGTCGTACCGCTTTTATGAGTACCACAGAGATCCAGCAAGTCGTTGGGGCTTTCGCTACGACGCCCGCGGTTACACCCGCCGATGAGCATCCTTTGAACAGGATCACCGTACTCGGCGCGAATGCAGAGGGGTGTACGCTGGCTTGTCTGTGTCTGGCTGCCGGCTGCGACGTCACCCTGTTCTCCGCCTATGCCCGGGATCTGGACCCCCTCAGGCAACGCGGTGCAATTACCATTCGTGGCAGCGGTCCGGTCGGGACGTATCAGATAAATCAGTCCGAGGTACCGTCCATCACGCTGTCATCCAGCCTGGATGACGCCGTTCTCGGCGCCGATGCCATCTTTGTCACCGGTCCGGTTCTCAAGCAGCGTACCTACGCCATGGTGTTGGGTGGACATCTGAACGACGGTCAGGTGGTCGTGATTGCGCCGGCCCGAACTCTTGGGGCGGTTGAAACCGCTTGGTACCTCAGGGTGGGCGGTAATTCTGCTGCCATATCAATTATCGAGCTTCAGTCTCTACCTTTCTGGGTCGATGACCGTGGCGGGACGCTCTATCTGACCGAAACAGGACCAGTCACCACAGCGGTGTTGCCCAGTGGAAACACGGGTGTCCTGCGCACAATGGCCGCACTGATACCCGATCTGGTGCCCGTCGCCAGCGTACTTCATTCCGGTTTTGGCGATGCCAGCGGCCTGGTCGAAGTCGTGGGCTTGACACTGGGCGGTCTGGCCCTACAAGACGGCCAAACGCCGCTGCCTGCCGGCGCAGAACCCCTGGTCGAACGACGCGTTTTCCGGACTCTTCTCGGTAAGCGGCACAGTCGCATCGTGACAAAACTGGCAGATGAACGACGTGCAGTTGCTGCACGTTGGGGGGTACGTAATCTGCCCTCGACCGACGAGTGGCTGGATCGTTTCGCCGGTACGATGACTGGCACGATGGTCCGCCCAGTACCTCAGCCAAATCAGGCGGATCATCTGATCCGCTGTGCGACAATGGGCTCGCTGGTGCCGCTGCAATCGGCAGCACAGTTGGCGGGATTGCCTGTACCGGCAACGTCCGCAATGATCGAACTCGCCCACCAGAGCATTGGCGGTGACCTGCTCCATGCCGGACGCCGGCTCGATAACATGGGCTTCGTCGATACAGACTTAGATAGCATACGAACACAGCTGGACGCAATGACGGTGGCTACTTAATGGACGCTGACTTACTGTCAATCTACGAAGCCCGGCGCGCGGCTGAGTTGGCCTGGGAAGCTTTTCGCAAATTTCGCGGTACTGATGTCTCGTTGATCGATGAGATGGTTCAAACCGTGTCATCGGCCATAGAGCCCGAATGTGCACGTCTGGGGTTGTTGGCTGCAGAGGAAACTGGTTACGGAAATGCCGAAGACAAGCGGCTCAAAAACCTCTTTAACTGCCTGACGGTCGCGGACTGGCTGCGCAATGTGCGCACGCTGGGCGTTCTATGGCAGGACGATGTCACAAAAATTGTTGCTGTGGGCGAACCGATGGGTGTGGTTGCCGCGCTCATTCCGGTGACCAACCCAACTTCGACGATCATTTATAAAGTATTGTCCGCAATCAAAGCCGGCAACGCCATCGTCTGCGCGCCCCATCCTCGCGGGGTACAGTGCGGGCTGGAAACAATCCGCATCATGGCACAAGCTGCTGAACAGATGGGCGCACCCCGCGGCCTGATTCAATGCCTACCACACGTGACGCAGGAAGGCACTGCTGAACTGATGCGACATCGACGCACTTCTGTGGTCATGGCAACCGGCGGCAGTGCCATGGTGCGCGCCGCCTATTCATCCGGCAAACCGACGCTCGCGGTGGGGCCCGGTAACGTTCCTGTCTATGTTCACAGTTCCAAAGCCCATGAACTCGATGAAATTGCTGAGCAGATTATGGTGTCTAAATCTTTTGACTACGGCACTGCCTGCGTATCCGAACAGTCGGTGATCGCTGACCAGGGCATTGCTCAACAGTTGCGCTATGAGATCAAGTCCAGAGGGGGGTATTTCTGTACTGTGGAAGAATCGGCACGACTGGCCGACGTGATATTTACGGAGGAATTATCCATTCGCATTGGCAGCGTTGGTCAGTCAGCCCATCGCCTTGCACAACTCGCCGATATCACATTGCCCCCAAATACGCGGGTGCTGCTGTCAGAACAGACCGAAATCGGTCGCCACATACCGCTGTCTATGGAGAAACTTAATCCAGTACTTGCCTGGTACGAAGCACGTGATGTCGCCAGCGGCTACGACCTGTGTCGGCAGGTCGTTGAGTTGGGCGGCTGGGGACATACTGCGGTGACTTATTGTGACGATCCAGATACCGTGGCCCAGTTTGGTCAGTTACCGGTGGGGCGATTGCTGGTCAATACACCCGCCATTACCGGAGGCATGGGATTTTCCACCGATCTGGAACCGAGCTTCATGCTGGGCACTGGCACAGCATCCGGCTCAATCGTCTCGGACAATGTGACCGCCCTGCATCTGATCAACATCAAACGCATCGCTTATGAATCGCGCCCATGGCGAGATATTTACGATCTGTAGGACCTATACGATGAATCCAGACCTTACTATTCGTGCACTGATACAGATCGACAGGCTGCAACCTAAATTTGCAGCCTACACCGGCGCCACTGTTCAAGGTTCGATCCCACTGGCCGGAGACACGGTGTTGATCGGCGAACTGGCACCAGGCAACGAAGTCTTCAGGCTCGTGGACAAAGCACTCAAAGCTTCCAGTGTTGAGGCAACTTCACAAATCGTGGAACGCGAGTTCGGCTTTTTCATTTTGCGCTCGCCGAACAATTCGGAGGTCAGCGCAGCACGCGATGCCATTTTGAGCGAACTGGGCATGTCCATGAATCAACGCCTTAAACCTCAGGTTGAATCAACCCAGATCATCACTTCGGTCGAACCTTATCAGGCTCAACTTCTGAACAAGTGGTCCAGCGGATCACTGGTGGTGCCGGGTCAAACACTTGGTATCATTGAGTGCGCACCAGCGGCTTATATCTCGATCGCCGCCAATGAAGCAGAAAAAGCGGCGGAGATTGACATCGTACAAGTGCAAGCACTGGGTCGATACGGCCGATTTTTCATGTCGGGCAGTGAGGCTTCGGTACAGACCGCACTGGAGGCGGCAACCACAGCCATCGATTTGGTCGAGGGCATCGAAACGGCGCCGCAATGACCCGAAGCCCGCGTGTCATCGGCGCAGAACAGATCGCTGACGCCCGTCAGCGCGGTCGACAGGTTTTGGAGATTCTGCCAGGTGACATCGTCACCCAACTGGCACGAGAATCTGCCGAAAGCGCCCGCATCACACTCGTCGATGGCCCGCTAGAAAAACCGACCATCCCACAGACTGATGGCGCAATCACCCTCCAACGCAGCCTATATCGAAGGAGTCCCAAGTGGATTGCACCCAAACCCAGCCAGGGCAGAACACCCGGCACGATTTCTCGTCTTGCTCTGATCGGAGCCGGTGGCGTTGGCCGGAATATTGCACATCTCGTGGCGAATCGCGGCATCGCAAACGAAGTTACCCTAATTGATGTCGTGCCCGGTGTGGCCGAAGCGACCGCGTTAGACCTTAACCACGCATCCGGAATTACCCGCAGTGGTGCACACGTTCAAGGCGGCACCGACCTCAGTCTGATTGCCGAAGCTCAGGTGGTCGTCATCACGGCAGGTCGTCCGAGAAGCCCTGGCATGAGTCGTGCCGACCTGATGACGATCAATCGCCGAATTATTCAGTCAATCTCCGAATCCATCCGCACCCATGCACCGAGTTCAATCGTGATCGTTGTCACCAACCCGTTAGATGAAATGACCATGACCGTTCTAGAGGCTACCGGCTTTCCGCATCACCGAGTGCTGGGCATGGCGGGCACATTGGACTCCAGCCGTTTCCGGTGGTCGCTGGCGCAAAAGGCGGGTGTGCCAGTAACTGATGTCGAGGCCGTGACGCTGGGCAGTCATGGGGGCGAAATGGTGCCGATAGTGTCAACCGCATTGATTCGTAATAAGCCTGTAACGACAGTCCTGTCAGACGATGACATTCGGGACTGTGTCGAAACCACCGTGCATGGCGGTGAATCGGTCGTGGCATTGCGCAAGACAGGTTCTGCGACACTAGCGCCCGCCCACGCGGTCTGTGAGCTCCTGGATGCCATTCGCGGCGCCAGGCCCGGTGCACTGCCCGTATCGGTCATGTTGAACGGAGCGTATGGTATCCACGATGTTGTACTGGGTGTGCCTTGCGTGCTGGATAGTAGCGGTCTGCGAGAAATTGTTGAGCTGCACATCACTGAGGAGGAACAAGCACTGCTTGAAGCTGCAGCTGAATCTGTACGCAGCAGACTTGGTCAGGCAGCAAACACAAACATCTGACCGGCCCCAGTGGCGTTAGATTGCCCCAGACATCCGCTGGCGACAGGCTGTGCCAAAAGCTCTGAAAATCGCAAGATAGAACGGATTCTCAGCCACTTTCCATTCCGGGTGCCATTGAACCGCCAGGCTGAAAGCGGCTGAACCCTGCACTGAAAAAGCCTCGATCAAACCGTCGGGTGCAGTTGCTTCTACCACCAACCCTGCGCCCAACTTTGCCACGCCCTGGGTATGCAGTGAATTGACCGACACGTCTGTTGTACCGGCCAAGCTCGCCAGCAGCCCCGTGTCTGTCAGTTCCAGTTTGTGCGTCGGCGCGTACTGTTCATCCAGTGGCCGCGTGCTGTCCTCGCGATGCCTGATCAGGCCCTCGACCTGATCGAGTTGCGGGTGCAACGTACCGCCATACGCCACATTCACCTCCTGACACCCCCGGCAAATGGCCAGCAACGGTATAGCACGCTCCACCGCTCGTCGCAGCAGCTTAAGTGTGGTTGCATCACGGTGGGGATCGTGGGGTGGCACACTGTTGTTGCCCCCGTAGTGCTGTGGTTCTATGTTGGACGGACTACCTGTCAGTAGCAGGCCATCTACCCGACCCAGTAACTCTTCGATATCAAGCCGCCTGCCGAGCGGCGGAATCATCATCGCCATAGCATCGGCACCGTCAACAACGCTATCGATGTATTTCTCACCCACGACATTGAATGGATGAGGGTCGATCTGCTTGCGGCAGGCCGAAACACCAATCAGCGGTTTACTGTGATCTCTGTTCATCAGGTTGTGGTTATTCCAACGACCCCTTACGGGAAAAGTCGATGTCAGACACGTTCAGAACATGTCTTCTAGTGTGTAATTCACCAGCATTTCGGCCATCACCGCATTGTTGGGCAACGTGAGTGCCGTGTGTATCAGCTCTGCCAGGTCCTGAGGTTGAATCATCTCGTTAGGGTCAACCCGACTGACATTAGAAGTCATATCCGTCCGCACGAAACTCGGACAAATGGCGGTTGCCCGAATACCCTGATCCCAGCCCTGACGTTGCGTCGCCTGAGTCAGGGCTATGACGGCAAACTTGGTCATCGCGTAACCCATATTGTCATTTTTAACGCGTTTCCCGGACAGCGACGCGACGTTTACGACGCGCCCGTTACCACTTTTAGCCAGATAAGGCATCGCGAGACGCGTCAAACGTGTAGGCCCCTTAACATTGACCGCCCACATCTCATCCAGCTGGGATTCATCGTCATCCATAAGGCTGACTGCCGGCTGTGAAATCCCTGCATTATTGACCAGCCCATCGATCTTCCCGAAAATTGACACCGTGTTCTCGACCCACCGTTGAGCAGAAACCACATCATGTGCCCGATAGTGATTCACATTAATGTCTTGAACATCGCCAAACCGGCTTTTCGCGGCCGTTTCGTCTCTCACCCCCAGGCTCAGTTTCGCACCGCCGTCCATGAGTCGGCGCGCAACAGCCAGACCGATACCCCGATTGGCCCCCGAAATCATGATCACACGACCCGCTAAATTCAGCATCAGCTTACACCTCACATTGATGTTTTCGGGCCGAGATCCCCTCGTCGCCGACAATTATGCACTACACACCGCTTTTCTTGATTCAGATCCGACGGCAATACGCAACCACAACACTTGAATCGTCGACTCTCGCCCACCGGAAACAGTAGAGATGCCTCACAGTAATGCATCGTCGAGTGGCGTCAACAGCGAGTGCGTTTCCCTGTCATTGGATCCCGATGTTAATCGCCCTACCCCGATCGTCGCCAGCGGCTGATTAGTCTGGATAACCTGCCGCAGCTGCTCGGCTATTGCCTGCAGTCGGTCCAGTGCTTTTCCGTTCAGACCGCGTGCCCGCAACTCAATATCGGCCGTAATTCTGACTGTAGCCCACATTTCCACGCCAATTTTACCCGCGAGTCTATCCTGCAGCTGTGGTCGAACGGCCGAATCAACCACTGCAGCGTCAACTTGGAGCGGCTTGGCGGGTGGTAAGGCGTCTGGTTTAAGCGCAGCACCGACTGCCACATCCCCGATCTCATCCCCGCTCAGACTGTCCAAAACCTGGCGAATTACGGGAATTCTCAGCTGATTTCGAGTTTTAAGGATCTGCACTGCCCGCAAACGGTCCAGGTGTGTCGACCCGTAATATGCGCCCCGGCCCCGAGTTTGGGCGGGCGGCAACAAGCCTTGTTCGATATAACGACGCACCAATCGCGGTGAACACCCACAGAGACGGGCCAGTTCTTTCAGTGAGAAGGAAGATTTCGCCATTCGAGTATTATAATCGCCATGGTGAATTCTTTCTAATTAGGCGACTAATATTACGAGCCCTCTAAATTGACGTATTTAGGATAGTAAACGGTATTTAGTGGGAGATTTAGCGTTGTACACTTAGAATAGTGGGGCCAATTGGGGAGTTCAAGTAACCGCGTTAAATCACATGCCTTGTGGCTTCAACGTCAAGGGCTGAGTTTCACCCACGATGCCCGCCGTCCGCACCCCTTGGGCCCGGTGGTCCTGTACCGGCTCGACAAACATCGGTTGCCCGAGATTCAACGCACAAAGATTCAAGGCTAGATACGCCAAATTTGTCGCTTTTTAGGAGGTTTTTCTACTGACCGAGGCCCTGAAATAAACTAGAATTGAACGGTCATGAAAATCGGCTATTTGCTCTTCGCGGCGCTTGGATTGGCCATATGCGTCGCTATCTTCTGGATCGGGTGGAAACTTGCCTGGAAAGGTTCTGACGATGATCCGCACGTCAAATAGTCCGTTACTCCATAGCCTACGGCCCATCGATTGCGGACCACGGGTGCTATTTTTTTAGGGTAACCCATGCGATTCGCTCTCATTGTCCTGCTGATTATCTCGCTGGTTGGCTGTGTTTATCCGTTCTTTGCATCCGCTTCGCTGATTGCCATCAGCTGAGTTTGTGCGCACCGCACTCATCTTAGCTGGCTTGTTGTGTGTGTCTTGCCTGCTCGGCTACATTTTTAGCAAAGATCTGCGCTGGCTGTACGGCGGGTTCACCATCACCGCCATACCGGTTCTGGCGCAACTGATCTGGCGGGAGCGGATTTCTCTGAAAGACTTGATTCGACCCCGCAATCCCTGACCCATACACTCGGAAATGGACTACCTCATATTGCTTCTGGTCACAGGCTGTGTGCTTATCCTGCTGATCGTCCATCAGGACATCATCCAATTCGGGGAAGGCTACAACAAGGCCATCAGTCAACTGTTCCCGAAATTGCGATCAGTCAAAAAACCGATGAAAAACGCGATCACACTCGGTTGCGTTGTTTTATTCTGCGGTGTCTTCGGCTACACCTTTACGGAAGATGACAGCTGGATGTGGAACGGATTGATGTTTGCGGTCGTACCGCCGCTTGTTCAGTTAGTTCGAGGAAAGCGTAAACAGCCGTCAGGCTGACGCCGAACTACTGGATCCTATCTTGGACGTCAGCCGGTCTTAAGGCTTCGCAACTACATCACAAATAACCCTATCAACCCGATTAGCAATACACTCAGGCCGATGATGAGAACCACTCTGCCCACACCCTGCATTTCAGTCAGACCACCACTGTGCTCACTCATAAATCCCGTTACTCACGATTAGATTAACCAGCCCGTAGTATATATGGCCGCGAAAGGCAAGACCATTTCTGACTGCACTTATACCCCATTTCTGGGCAGTGAATCGATCAAACGACTCCTTAGGCGACCATCGGCTGTGCCAGAATCCACAGGCTGACCATGGTGTAGAGGACCATCAGCACAACCATCGGTACCTGGCTTAAAAGTGCGGCACGACCACCGCCAAATGTACGCCTTGCAACCACGTGGGCAACATACACGGCGAACACATGACCCAGCACGACAAAGGTTACTGCCAGATACCAGGCAACACGGGCACTGAGCTGGCCGATATCGATTTTGTAGTCTGCAGTCCCAAATAGATCCCAACCATAACCGAATGGATCGGATACCCGAGGAATAAAGTACTGTCCCGTAATAAGCAGATATGACAAATAGTGAGCCAGGTGATAGGCGATCGCAATGGGGACCAGCGTCAGCACAAAAACACTCGCGACATCCAGAGTACTGTTCAGGTGACCGGCTCCATTTTTTTCGCCATAGCGTTGGGCAAACCGGCACATCAATGCACTGAAAAACAAATAAACAAACAGGAATCCGGCAGAAAAAAGAACCAGTGCGGCACTGCCTACCCAGCGGGTTTCATCGCTCAGGGTCCGATCCAGTATGTGTGTCCATAACGGGGTCTCCAGCAACCCATCGAAGGTTACCGTCGCCAGCAACACAATGACGAGGACCATCATGGAGAATGTGACCCGCTGATCGTTCAACAACCCCAGCGCAGGGGGGCGTAGATTCCATTGCCACTGCCCGGGTGCCACCTTGACCAAGCAGTGGTAACCGTTCACACACTCCAGCGTTTTGTGGTGGCAAGCCGGGCCGGCACAGGTGCTGACCACCGCAGTGTTGTCAACGACGCGCAGTTCCAGTGGCGCAAAGCGTGCCAAAATGCCAAAGACGACAGAAAAGGTATCCCCGTTCTGCAGCCAGACATCCCGCCCGTACACAAACATCCCGCCCCAGGTCACGACCGCGTAAATCAGGATGGCGATGGCCAGATTTCTCGGCACACTGCCTCCGGACCAGATTAATTCCGCCCAGAAAAATATCAGTAGCCCCACAACCGCCGGCCACATGGCCAATGCATGCGGATACGGGCGAGCGATGGACAGCTGGTCGCCCGCGGTCAAGCGCTCGAAAATCCACTCTGCCCAGCAAAACAACGTCCGAAACGGGTTGACCAGCGCCCACAAGTCGCCGATCAGGGCACAGACGAATGCCACCCCCACCCACCAGACCACCCAGACCATCACCGGCGCGAGGTTACGCAAAGGATCCGGGTCACCCACAAATCCCGCCAGCACAGTCGCGATCAGCAATATCACCGCCACTGCCCGAACAATTGCCAGTGGCACTCGGTGCGCAAAACTGCGTAAAAGACTGACCTCCAGCAAGTTAACCCGGGAATAAGCTGTTGTGGCGCCGTGATTTCGGCTGAACACGCCAACAATGACAAAGCTCAGAACAATCGTTGCACCGGCGCCAGTCACCCACAGCCACAGCGGAACCGGCAGATCATAACGCTCACCAAAACCATGGCCCGCAACGATTGGCGAAAAGGCAATGGTACCAATGCCTAAAGCAAATCTGCAGGTCCTGTAGACGGTTCCTAAAAACAAGATTGTCTGAATCTTAAATACAAGCTAAGACAACGTAGAAGCTGCTGGATATGTGGTTCGGTCATCATCGCAGCTGATGACGTGCTGTTGTCAACACCCCGAGTCGCTCGAGTGTGCAACATCAACCCGCAGTCAACAGTGGGATGCCTGCGTGCAGCCCCTTCAACATTCAGTCACAGTCACGGTCGATGTCACCCCATGGCAGTCGCGTATGACAGAGGATAGCCTGATCGACGCCAGAGCGATCGATAACGGCATTGGTCAGGTCAGCATCGGTCAGGTTAGCCTGACTGAATTTTGCGCCCGTGAGATCGGCACCATTGAGGAAAGCGCCCGACAACTGCGCCCCGCGCAGGTCAGCTTTTCTGAGATTGGCCAAGAGTAAATAGGCGCCGTGTAGATCAGCTCGGCTCAGGTTGGCTTTTCTGAGATCTGCATTAATTAACTGGGCACCGCGAAGATTTGCCTGACTGAGGTTGGCGCCGAAAAGGTATGCGCCGGTCAGGTCGGCAGCACTGAGATCAGCCCGATCAAACCGTGCGCCGTTAAGATCGGCTTTGCTGAGATTCGCACCAGTTAAGTTCTTGCGCTGGAGCTGTGCACCGCGCAGGTCACAGCCTTTGCATTCGTTGGATGACAACAGTCGATTCAGGCGGGCATCATAGGAACCTGTATCACCTCGTTGATTCCAGTCAATGCCGCCGGGGCGGAAATGAACCGCCAGTTGGATGAATGGCCCAGCGATAGGGTCTACGACGTACAGTGGGATGATGAAATTCTGTGCAGTCGGGGGGGACTTTTCTGCGTGGGCGACGGGAATAAAGCCTGACACACACAGGGCCCAGAACATCACCAGCGAATAGATGAGCAGACTAACTCGCTCGCTATACGCTGAGATCAGGCTGTGCCTATCTGACATCAAGACAGAGCATCGGAGATGCATATCTGCGTGCACCCCCAAAAGTGCTCACTGGTAAACGGGAACGCAGCCCCGGGGTCCAACGGGTTACTGGGACTGGCTCACCATGTAGTCAACCGCCGCCTTAACTTCGGCATCACTCAAAGTAGGATTACCGCCTTTACCGGGCATCACTCCCGACGTGCCCTGGAAGCCGTTGATTGCATTGGCATACAGACTGTCTGCACCTGCCGCGATGCGCGGCGCCCAGACTGCGGCATTACCCACCATCGGTGCACCAGCAACTCCTGCTCCGTGACAGGCAATGCAACCCGATTGATAAACTTTCTGTCCGTCTGCTGCAGGTTCACTGGCTGCCGCCACCTGCGTTGTGGCGGTGCTGCTCTGAGCCTGCGCCGTATTGATCTGGCCAACGGCAGCGATTCGTGTCGCTATTCCGGAACCGTCGCTCATCAGTGACTCACGATCTGCCGCAGCACGACCCGGCGTATCCAGATGATGCTGAACAAAGAAGAACCCGAACAAAATCAATGCCAGTGTAAATATAGTTAAGTAACTTTTCATAGGGTCTTAATTCGTTTTACTGTGTGGGTGACCTAAGCGATTGTCTTGAGGCGCTGAAGTTATTCGGCCCCGCCATAGAAGATCTCTCGGGTTAGAAACGTGTAATCGCCTTCGAGGGTGCCTATTCCCACAAAGACGAGCAGCAACAACGGCGGCACAATGATTGCGTAGACCAGCGCCTGACGTTCCCAGAGCATGTGCATAAAAACCGACACGATCAATCCGGCTTTAAGCATCATGAATACAATGATCAGGGACCAACGCAAGTAGCCTTGAAACGCCATGTAGTCGACCATGTAGGAGGCTGCGCTCAGTACAAACAGTAGAATCCAGATCTGGAAATAAATACCCAGCGGATGTTGTTGACCTTCAGTTGATGCCATGATTTTCCTACCAGAGATAAAAGACTGCGAATATAAATACCCACACCAGATCGACGAAGTGCCAGTAAAGACCCATGATCTCGACCATGCCGTAATCCTGTTTACGGCCGGTCATAAATCCAGGTTCTTCCCGGTCCAACTTACCGCGTACCACTTTCACGGCCATGATAGCCAGGAACAGCACACCTATAGAGACGTGCGTACCATGGAAGCCGGTCACCATGAAGAATATTCCCCCGAACTGCGGTGCCCCCATGGGGTTCGCCCACGGTCGGACACCTTCATCGACAATCAACTTGGTCCACTCAAAGGCTTGCATGCCCACAAACATTGCGCCGAGTAACGCTGTTGCGAGCAGCAACCAGAATGTGACCATCTTGTTTTTTCGATAGCCGTAATTAACAGCCAACGCCATGGTGCCACTGCTGGTGATCAGTACAAAGGTCATGATGGCAATCAGCAGGAGCGGCACGTGATTCCCGGCGACGGTCAAGGCGAAGACCTCACTCGGGTTCGGCCACGGGATTGTGGTCGACATGCGGACGGTCCCATAACTAATCAAGAAACAACTGAAGATAAACGTATCGCTGAGGAGAAAGATCCACATCATTGCCTTTCCCCAGGGGGTATTTTTGAACGTACGCTGGTCAGAGGCCCAGTCGGCGAACACACCAGGCGTACCATCGAGCAGCGGTGCAGTCTCGGCCATGGTGGCTTGCGCAGATTGCGTCATGTGTTTTTCTTCTCCTTAAGTAACCAACAACAAACCAAACATCACCAACCAGACCAGCAGCAGGAAGTGCCAGTAGACAGCGCACAGTTCCACGCTCATGCGAATCTTGGCCACCTCAGCACCGCGCCAGAGCCTGACGGACGCCCGAAACCAGGCGACGAGACCGCCCAGCAGATGCAGGCCGTGTAATCCGGTGATGAGATAAAAAAATGAATTCGACGGGTTGGAATCCACAAAATAGCCCAACGATCCCAACTGTCGCCAGACCAATAACTGGCCCACCAGAAACGCGAAAGCAAGCGCCCCACCTGCGAGTAATCCCCGGCGAACACCGTCGGCCTGCTCGCGACTCGCCGCAACCCGTGCCCATTGCAAGGTAACGCTGCTCAGGATCAGGATTGCCGTGTTCAACCACAACAAAGCCGGAACGGGCAGCGCCTGCCAGTCAGCGTAGGCCATCCGGATAAAGTAGGCCGCCGTCAATAACCCGAAAACCGATGTGACCACACCCAGAAATACCGACAAGAACACCTTGGCAGTCGGCAGGCGAAAACCGTGCGAGTCCGAGACGTAACCGCGTTCGGCTATCCACGGCTTGGTCGATAGCGTCCTGAAAATGCTCACGTCTTCAGATCACTGGGGCGTTAAAGCAATTAATCTGGCGTTGCTGCATTAAAGACTAACTGGCCTGACCGGTGTTTTTACCGGCGGGCACATTCTGCGGAATAAAGTCTTCTTCCGCACCGGGCACGCTGTAGTCATACGCCCAGCGGTAAACTGAAGGCAATTCTTTGCCAAAATTACCATGGGTTGGCGGTGTATTGGTGGTCTGCCACTCCAGCGTGGTCGCACCCCAGGGGTTACCGCCAGCCGGTTTACCGCGCGTAGCGCTAGCAAACAGGTTGTACAGAAACACCAGTTGTGAACTCGCGACACAAATTGCAGCGATGGTTATCCAGATATTTACGAATTGAGCCGAATCCGGGATGAAGTCAGGCAAGCCGTTGGGGCCCACGTTGGAAAAGTAGCGTCGTGGTACACCCAGGATACCCAGGTAATGCATGGGGTAGTAAAGGCAATAAAGCCCCACAAATGTTACCCAGAAGTGAAACCTACCGAGCCCCTCGTTCAACATGCGCCCCGTGATCTTGGGATACCAGTGATACACCGCGCCAAAGACGGCGAGAATCGGCGACACTGCCATCACCATGTGGAAATGGGCGACAACAAAGTAAGTGTCAGACAGCGGCACATCAACGATCACGTTGCCGAGAAAGATGCCGGTCAGCCCACCGTTAATAAACGTAAACACAAAGCCGATGGCATATAGCATCGGTACCGTCAAGCGGATATTGCCACGCCACAAGGTGAGTACCCAGTTGTAGACCTTGATCGCAGTCGGCACCGCGATGATCAGCGTTGTGGTCGCGAAAAAGAACCCGAAGTAGGGATTCATGCCACTCACATACATGTGATGCGCCCAGACGACGAAGCTTAAACCACCGATTACCACGATGGCCCAGACCATCAAGCGGTAGCCAAAGATGTTCTTGCGCGCGTGAACACTGAGCAGATCGGACACGATGCCAAAAGCTGGCAGAGCGACGATATAGACCTCAGGGTGACCAAAAAACCAGAATAAATGCTGGAACAATACGGGGCTACCACCTGAGTAATCCAGCTGCTGTCCCAAAGAAACGATGGCCGGCATGAAGTAGCTGGTGCCGAGAAGATTATCCAGGCTCATCATGATGCAGCTGACCAAGAGTGCCGGAAAAGCCAGCAATGCCAGCACTGTGGCGGTGAAGATTGCCCAGATGGTCAACGGCATGCGCATCAGGGTCATGCCTCGAGTGCGCGCCTGCAGGACCGTGACCACGTAGTTCAGGCCACCCATGGTGAAACCAATGACAAAAAATACCAAAGAAATAACCATCAATGTAATGCCCCAACCCGACCCTGGCGTCCCGGGCAAGATCGCCTGCGGCGGATACAGAGTCCAGCCAGAACCGGTTGGCCCCCCCGGCGTAAAGAAACTGGCGAGTAACAACAGCACCGCGAACAGGTAGACCCAATAGCTGATCATATTCACATAGGGAAATACCATGTCGCGGGCGCCCAGCATCAGTGGAATCAGGTAGTTCCCGAACCCACCCAGAAAGAGCGCCGTTAGCAGGTAGATGACCATGATCATGCCGTGCATGGTCACAAATTGGATGTAGGCATCAGGTGTGATGAAGGACAACGCACCCGGCCAGGCCAGCTGTATCCGCATCAGTACGGACAGCACCAGGGCCAACAGTCCCACAGCCATAGCAGTAATCGAATACTGCAGTGCGATGATTTTCGCGTCTTGGGAGAAAACGTATTTACCGAGCCAGGTCTTGGGGTGATACAGCTCTACCTCTTCGACCTCGACTGCTGGGACGAAATCTTGCGCATCATGTGTGACGTCAGTTAGTGCCATGATAAATGCCTCTATACTTAAATTACCGTGTGATGTCTAAATCTTTAATCTGTTTTCTAAGCTCTTGTTTACTAACGCGGTCAACCCGAAGCCAACTTGAGATAAGCCACCAGTGCTTCAAGCTGATCGTCGGTCAACTGGGCCGGCGGCATGATCGGCGCGTAGCCCTTGACGACCTTAGCACTTGGGTTAACGATGGATTCTTTCAGATAGGCCTCATCGACCAAAACGCTGCTGCCATCAATCAGGGTCTCGTTCCTGCCCACTAGGCCCTTCCAGGTTGGACCGACGCTGGCACTGCCATCCAAGCTATGACAGGCGATGCAACCCTGATCTCTGGCCAATTGCTCGCCTTGCTCGACCAGGGTTCCACCCGAAGCACTCCCGGTGCCTGCCAGCATCTGGGCAAAGGTCGGCTGGGTCTGCAGCCAGGCCTGAAAATCGTTCTCTTCTTCAATCACCATGCGGCTTCGCATGCTGTAATGCCCGGAACCGCAGAGTTCTGCGCAGAGTACATCGTATTCGCCAATTCGGGTCGGTGTAAACCAAAAGTACGTGATCATGCCGGGTACTAGATCCATCTTGGAACGGATCTCGGGAACATAAAAATCATGCAGTACATCCTTGGACCGCAGCAACATTTTCACCGGTCCACCAATCGGCAGATGCACCTCGGGGCCAGTCACCAGGACATCGTCCTGGCCGTTGGGATCATCCGGATTCAGTCCAAGCGGGTTACTGGCGTTGACGTTACGCGTATCCACTGTACCCAAAATACCGTCGGCTCCGGGGTAGCGATACGACCAGCGCCACTGTTGACCGACCGCTTCGACCAGCATGGCGTCCTTTGGGACATCCACATATTTGGCCCAGACAAATAGACCTGGCGCCAGCATGGCTATGACGCCGACCGTCGTAAAGGCCGTGAGCCACCATTCGAGTTTCTTATTCTCGGGCTCGTATGCCGCCCGACGGTCCTTGCGATAGCGATACTTATAGATCGCGTAGGCCATAAACAAGTTGATGGCGACAAAAACAAAACCACAGACAATAAAGGTTATGGTCAGGGTGTCATCGATCATGCCCCAGTTCGAAGCGATTGGCGTTAGGTACCAAGGGCTCAGAAAGTGAAAAACCACCGAGCCAACGACCAATAGAATCAGAATGATTACAAGAACCATGCGTTCAGTTCCTCGGAAATGTTCCCCAGATTATTACAAGACCCCAACCGGCGTAGAACATCACATTCCTCAATCCTTTAGTTTGTGACGATCACGTTGTTGCGCGGGCCAAAACAAATGACAGCGCCATAAAGGCGCTTTATGCCTTCACAAACTCCCGTACAGCCCAGCGTATCCTGGGCGCGAATTTTGTCACAGAATACCCGACACAGCAAGAAACTTGGGGCTTTACAGTCTCAAAAGGACACAGGCAATCGCCTCGGGCGAATGAGGAAGAGTCAAGTCGAGGGTATTAGTTTCTAATCGGGAATTCTCGATCTAGATCAACCCTGCAAAACATTGTGCGGGAGGGATGTAAACATCTGGATCGCTTGGGCCACTCGACTTAAAGTGCGGGTCAGTGTGGTCGAAATCGGCTAGCCCGCTGACAACGCCTGTGCCCTTTGGGTCGGCACCACGACGATCTGAGCAATGACCACATCGCTGGGTTGATCCAGAACAAAACGTACCGACCGGGCGATATCCTCCGGTTTCAAGCAGACGCCAAAATCTCGGTAGTATTCCTGACCGCGTTTTTCGTCACCAAAACGGGTGGCTGCAAATTCGGTCTCCACCATTCCAGGCAGCACCTCCGAGACCTTGATACCGGTCGCGCCATAATCAAGACGCAATGTCTCGCTTAATCCGTGTACTGCATGCTTGCTTGCCGCGTAGGCAGCACAGGCCGTATACGCCTGAATGCCGGCAACAGAACCAATATTGACGATGTGGCCGGTATTTCGTTCCACCATGCGGTCAAGCACAGTCCGGGTCACGCGTATGAGACCGATGACGTTGGTCTCAATCGTAGCGGCCCACTGAGCCGTTGTCCCTTCGTGAAATTGCCGACGACCGCCAATATCGTGTCCGGCGTTGTTGACCAGGATATCGATGTCCCGCCAGCCCGCGGGCAGGCGCTCGAGTAAAGTTGCGACTGAGGCTTCATTCGTCACATCAAGTTCGAGCGCAATGGCCGTGTCACCAAGCTCTGCGACCAGTGATTCAAGACGCGGCAAGCGACGGGCCGCACAGATCACCCGCGTACCAGCGTCAACGAGGATGCGCGTTGTCTGTTCGCCGATACCCGCACTGGCACCTGTCACCAAAGCAATTTTTCCGTCCAGATTTCCCATCGATTTTGTCTCCTGTGATGGTGTGGCGCCTTTTCCAGTCCGCCGGGCCATAGGTCAGCCGTCCAGTATAATTTGCATTCCTCACCAATCGTCGCAGATGCACAATCCAAAGCCAGCGGTACCAATCAGGCGTTACACCCCCAATACGACCGATGCATGTCATTCGAGACGGACCAGATCAGGCAGCGGCGGTGCTGATTCTGGCCCATGGCGCCGGTGCCGGTGCAAACTCGGAGTTCATGCAGTGGTTTTCACAATCGCTGGCCGGCGCGGAACTCGCAAACGGGCTTGCCGTCTGCCGGTTCGACTTTCCCTACATGACTGCGTGCCGTTCGACCGGAACAAAACACCCGCCAGACAGCGCTGCGGTTCTCATAAAAACCTGGCATCAGGTGATTAGTCTGTTTCGCCAATCTTCGACACAACCCCGCTGGCTTTTTATCGGTGGAAAATCGATGGGCGGACGCATCGCCAGCATGGTTGCGGAAGCAGAAAAGGTCGACGGCATCGTCTGTCTTGGTTATCCCTTTCATCCACCAGGCAAGCCCGACACGCTCCGCACTAAACATCTCGAAGGCTTAAACATCCCCATGCTGATCTGTCAGGGTGAACGCGATGTCTTTGGTCACAGAGCCGAGTCAGATAGCTGGCGGCTGTCCCACTCGATTCAATTCAGCTGGCTGACCAATGGTGACCACAGCTTCAAACCACGGAAAAAATCGGGCTTGACGGAGGCAGAAAATCGAACCACAGCTTACCAGTCGATCGTTGAGTTTATTGCCGGAACACAACGTTAAGCTGGGGAGTTCAGTCTAGCTTCAGTTCTTTTAATTTACGGGTCAGCGTGTTTCGTCCCCAACCCAAGCGACGGGCCGCCTCCTGTTTTCGCCCGTGGGTAAATGACAACGCAGTCTGCAACAGTACCCTCTCAAACTGCGGGCCGATCTCGTCGAGGATTCCACTTTGTCCCAGGTCCAGTTTTCTTTGTACTACAGTCTCAAGTTGTTGCTCCCAGCCGGGATGTTCCACATTTTCAAGCGCCCGGTGTACCAGATCCACAGCTTCATCGAGATCAAACGGCTTGGGCAGATACCCAAAAGCCCCTGCCTGGTACGCGGACAGGGCGTTGTTCGGATTAGTGTGTGCCGTCATCACGATTACCGGCAATGACGGTGTTCGTTCATTCAGATACTGCAGTAGCTCCAGGCCATCGGTACCCGGCATTCGGATATCGGTGATGATTACATCGGGATTGCCACACTGAACCTGGCGCAGGACATCGCCGGCATTATCAAACAGCGTCGTCTGCCAGCCAGCGCCACTCAGAGCTTTGTCGAGCACCCACCTGATGGACGCATCGTCGTCAACGATCCACACGCTGGGTGGTGTATTCATGATTGTTCCTCCACCGGCAGATATAAAGAGAAGCGCGTGTCGCCGGGCTGGCTGATACACTCGATCACACCACCATGGCGCGACAAAATATCCTGCGCAATTGAGAGGCCCAGGCCGGCACCACCGGCTCGGCCGGACACCATCGGGAAAAACACATTTTCCCGAATATCGGCGGGTATGCCCGGCCCGTTATCACTGATACGGGCTTCCAGGACGTACCGGTGGCAACGATTGCCTAAGGTGAACTGGCGCCTTATGCGTGTCAGCAAACCAATTTCCCCCCGGCCATCTATAGCCTGCACGGCGTTGCGGACTACGTTGAGCACAGCCTGAATCAGCTGTTCTCGATCCCCTTTGATCTCGGGAATACTGGGATCGTAGTCCCGCCTGAAGGTCAGTCCTTCCTGAACGTCAGCGAGTGTTAGTCGGCGCACGTGTTCCAGTACTGCATGCAGGTTAAAACTGGTTTTCTCATGCGCTCTGAACGGACCCGTCATCCGATCGACCAGTGCGCTCAGGCGATCTGCTTCATGAATGATAATCCGGGTATATTCCCGCGACTCGCGGTCTGGCAGCTCCCGGTCCAGAAGCTGGGCTGCACCACGTAGCCCACCGAGCGGGTTCTTGATTTCGTGTGCCAGACGGTCGATCAGCATCGTCGACACCGCATGCCGTTCCTGTGATCGAGCGTCCACCGTGAAGCGCGACAGCTGATCAACGCGTACCAGTTCGACCAGAGCCAGCTCCCGATCTCCAACCCGGCCAAAGGGGGACACTGTGCAGTCAACCACCAACGCATGTCCGTCAAAGATCTGTTTGAGTGTCAGTTCACGCAACGTGGTCGTACGACTCTCCCCAGTGGCTGCCAGTGCCGCCTGAAGCGGGGCACCGATCCCCAGCAGTTCGTCGGTTCGTCTACCGCGTACTCGTTCAGCACTGGTCGCCAACACCATCTGTGCGGCGCCATTGACATAGTGGACCGTACCATCGAGTTCAACCAGCAGCACGGCCGTCGTCAGGCTGTCTAGGATCTGGTCAGCGGGCAGTGTTTCCATCACAGTCGATCAGTTGCACCAAAATTGTGCATATTGGCGCCGGGCCGGAGGCGCTCTGACCCCAGAACGCCTCATCCGGTTCAGCGATTAAACGCTGTAATACAGCTCAAACTCTGCCGGGTGTGTGGCCTGCAACAAGCGCTGGACTTCCTCACTTTTGAGTTCGATATAGGCGTCTATCACGTCATCCGTCATGACGCCGCCGGCCTTGAGAAACTCACGATCGCCAGATAGAGCGTCCAGAGCAACATCAAGGGAATGGGCGACCGTAGGGATGCCTTTTTCCTCCTCAGGCGGCAGGTCGTACAGGTCCTTGTCGAGTGGCTCGCCGGGGTGAACCTTGTTCTGGATACCGTCTAGTCCGGCCATCATCATGGCGGTAAACGCCAGATAGGGATTGGCGGTGGCATCAGGGAAACGGATCTCTATACGCCGGCCCTTAG